>Ga0316209_1000725_pt1 | contig 48187 bp, 49 predicted proteins | sample 6monopyrite_MG_FD_204945 | JGI IMG/M metagenome (GOLD analysis project Ga0316209, IMG submission 204945) | Microbial mat bacterial communities from mineral coupon in-situ incubated in ocean water Damariscotta River, Maine, United States -... | ecosystem: Environmental > Aquatic > Marine >...
ATATTATCTGAGAAAATAACGTTACTTTTATCATAAGAGGATAGGGTTTTGTTCTGCAACTCAAAGATAACTTTGAGATACTTAACTTTTCCTCTTATTTTTTAATTGTTTAGGACGCTATTGATTTAATTACACCATACTATAATGCGGTAAAGTTTATGAATGATAAATCAAAAACATTCAATATCAAAACGGATAAAGAGAGCTTTATGTCTTATGTCAATTTATTAAAAGAAACAGGTAAATCTGATAACTTACTATTTACCAAATAAGATGCTTTTATAAACTTCAATATATTGTTTCGCCGCTTTATCCCAGTTAAAACTTTTGGCATGTACAATATTCTTTTTTGAAAGATTTACTCTGTCTTTTTCAAAAATATTTAGTCCTTTTTTTAAAACATCTGCCATATAATTTGGTTCGTAATCATTCCAATAAAAAGCGTTTTCACCACCAATTTCAGGAAGTGAGGTGCTATTTGACAAAAATACTGGTTTACCAAATCGCATGGCTTCAATTGGTGGAATACCAAAGCCTTCTCTTAACGAAGGAAAAACAAATGCTGTACAGTTTTTTAAATAATATTGCTTGTCTATATCAGTTATTTTACCAGTTATGATGACTCTTTTTTCAAACCCCATTTTTTTAATAGTTTTTTTAAGGGTATTGTTGGCATATTCAGTTGAATTGTTACCAGATAGAATTAAGTTGTAGTCTGGTAAAAATTCTAACATTTTCACCAAGGAGTTAAAGTTTTTTCGTTCGGTAAATTCGCCAATGCTAAATAGGAATGGTTTTGAAGAGGTTATTATTGGGCTATAATTTTCTGGAATTGTTATTTTCAGAATTGGATTTCCATTATGTATTACATATTCAGGAACATTTGGAACTTTAAAATGAAGATGTGTTGATTTTTTTGCATATTCTGATATATAGGTAATGGCACTGCAACGATTTAACTTTTTTTGAAATCTTATATTAACTTCATGGTTTAAATCGTTTGAAACTTCTTCAATAAAGTTTACATCATGAACCGTTAATACGTATGGAATGTTATAATATGGTTCGATTTTTATGTTTTGATTTAAGCTGTGCCAAATATCAAATTTTTTTCGAATTTGAAACAATGGATATCGACGAATTGAAACGTATTTTTTGTAATTAAAATAATTACCAAATTCTTCTTTGAGAGGTTGAATTTCTTTCGCATGAAGTGTCATTTTAAAATCCGTAATATTTGCATGATGTAGCCCTTTGATTAAATGATAATTAAATTGCCCAAAGCCAAAATGCATATTCTTAATATTATGAGATTCTAAAAAAATATCCTTCATACTTCATTTTTTACAAAGAAAATAAATATATCTATGAAATGCTTTAGATTTTTTAAAAGAAAAAAGTAATTGTAATATTGTGGCATGAAAAAGGTTTTGCAGGTAACATATAAATTATTTGAAAACGAACTGAATAATTTTATTCTAAATTTCGAAGCTCAAGGTGAAGACTTTGGAAACCAAGACAGGAATTCACTTAAATTGTTCAAATTAAATGGTTTACTCATTAACGTGAAGTCGTTTAAGATTCCCAACATTTTTAATCAAATAGCTTACAGGTTTTTTAGAAAAAGTAAAGCTCAACGTTCTTTTGAGTATGCTAACAAACTCATAAATTTAAATATAGGAACACCGCAACCGGTAGCTTATTATGAGCTTGAAACACCATTTTTATTCAAAAAAAGCTATTATATTAGTGAACAGCAAATCTGCGATTTAACTTATAGAGAGCTTACTATAAACTTAAATTATCCTAACCATGAAGCTATACTTAGGGCGTTTACCAGGTTTACTTTTCAACTTCACGAAAAAGGGATTCATTTTTTAGATCACTCACCAGGCAATACATTAATTAAAAACGTTGAAGGGAATTATGAGTTTTTTTTAGTTGATCTTAACCGAATGGAGTTTAAACCTATGGGTTTTGAAACTCGAATTAAAAATTTCGCAAAGTTGACAACGCATAAATTCATGGTAGAAATAATGAGTGAAGAATATGCTAAATGTACAGGTGGAGATTATGAAAAGATTTTTAATTTAATGTGGAAATACACTCAAGATTTTCAAAACCAATACCACAGAAAAAAACGTCTCAAAAACATGATTCTATTTTGGCGTATTGGCAAGTAAATTTTCTAACACTTTATAACGATAGAAGACACCATAAGCGTTTAAAGTACAAATAGTGTAGCCTTCTTTTCCATCTAAAAAACCTAATCTGAAAATATAATTTGTAAGAAATTTATAGGTTGGTTTTATATAAAAATGAAACCAATTTGGACGTTTTCCTTTTTTTAATAATTCTTGTGCTTTTAAAATCCCGTAATGCTCTGTTTTTTGTTTGTAGCTTTCATAATCACTAAACGAATAATGTAACATTTCATGTTTTAAAACCTTGAATTTACCTTTAAAATCGAGTAGTTCGTGTACTAATTTATCTTCTCTGTATTTAGTGATTCCTTTTTTGAACAAGCGAAATACTCGATCGGTTTGCAAACCACTAAAGCGTAATACTTTATTATTAAACAAGAACTTCCTCTGAATTTTGAAAGCGTCAACGCCGTTGTCTTTTTTTACTGTTTCTACAATCTCTTTTTGAGATTCTGGAGCTAAGCGTTCATCAGCATCAATAAAGAAAATCCATTCACAATTGGCTTGATCAATAGCAAAATTGCGTTGATCTGCAAAGTTTAAAAATTTGCGAGATATAACTTTTACATTTTCCATTTCAGATAACTTTTCAAATGTACCATCTGTACTATGAGAATCTATAACTATAATTTCATCAGCAAATCCAATGTCTTTAATAACATTTTCAATATGATTTACTTCATTATAAGTAATCATTAATGCCGATATATTACTTTTAGTAATTTTCAAAGTAAAATTTAGAATGTGTTTACCGCATAAAAATAACTATTTTTGATGCAATGAAGGCTAAAGATGTATCTGTAATTATAAGTACCTACAACCAACCAAAATGGCTGCAAAAAGTGCTTTGGAGTTATGAACAACAGATTTTCAAAGATTTTGAAGTAGTTATAGCAGATGATGGATCTGGCGAAGAAACCAAAGGGCTTATAGATAAAATGAAACTTAATGTAAGCTATCCAATTCAACACATCTGGCATGAAGACAATGGATTTCAAAAAACCATTATTCTAAACAAAGCAACCATAGCAGCGAAAGCAGATTATTTACTTTATACAGATGGTGATTGCGTTGCCAGAAAAGATTTTCTACAAGCTCATGTGGATAATAGGGAGCAAGGTTATTTTTTGTCAGGTGGATATTTTAAGTTGCCAATGAATATCAGTGAAATGATTACTAAAAGTGATATTAAGAACCAGAATTGTTTTGATATTAATTGGTTGGTAAAAAATGGCTTAAAAAAAACTTTCAAAACAAATAAACTAACAGCTAAAGGCTTAAAACAAGTATTACTGAATAAATTTACCCCAACAAAAGCTACTTTTGATGGTATGAATGTTTCTGGCTGTAAAAAAGATATAATTAAAGTAAATGGTTTTGACGAACGTATGCAATATGGTGGAGAAGATAGAGAACTTGGTGAGCGCTTGATGAACTGTGGAATAAAATTTAAACAAATAAGATACAGTGCTATTTGTTTGCATTTAGACCATGAGCGTGGTTATGTAAAATCTGAAATGATTGAAAAAAACAAAAAAATACGGTCAATTACAAAAAAGAACAATATAAAATATACGTCTTTCGGAATTATAAAAAATTGAATCAGAGATTTTTTAAATACTTTTCTAGCTCAGGAATAATAAAATCAGGAAGATACTTTTTATAAAATAAATGCGCTCTATTTTTGGTCTTCTTCAGTAATTTATCATTGTATAATTCTGGTTTTATATCTTTTAAATGTATAGAAACATTATACTTGTCATCCTCAAAGATATTCCATCCTGCTTTATCAATCCAAGGGGAAAAAATTGAAAATGTAGGAATATTTAATGCTTTAGCCATATTTATTGCACCTCCTTCATTACCTATTAACGCATTACAATGTTTTGTGATTGCTAAAAACTCACGTAAACTTTTCCCAAATACATCAAAATGAATATGTTCTTTTGTTTCAGTTTTACAAAAACCAAATACTGTTTTAGCCTCGTTAGTTTGCTTTGGAATGTAATTAAATAGAATTTGACCCTTAGTGTCATCAGCAATTTTATCAATAATTTTAGCCATATATGAAAGCGGATAGGTTTTGTTTTTAGAGCTTCCTAACACGCTTATCATAAACAATGGTTTAGATAAATCGATATTTTTTTGCTTTAATAATAGCTTTGAGTCTTTTATTTCTTCTTTGGTTAAATAAATTTTAGGTTTTATACTTTTAATATTAATTTCTAATGGCTTTAAAAGACTCAATCTGTTTGTGATTTCTAATCCGTTTGAATTATTATAGTCCTTTTCTCGTTTTATATTTTCAGTATAAATGAAGGTTCTAAACTTTTTTTGATAAGATATTTTAGTTTTTGCTTTTGAAAATAAAGTTATAAGATTACTTGATAATTTTGAATACACATCTATTACAATATCATATTTCTTTTTTCTAATTGATTTTGCAAAATTTAATAGATTGGATTTACTTCTTTCTATTTCAGGAGTAAAGAAAATATATTCGTCTATAAATGGGTTATTTTCTACTACAGGGAAGGTATGTGAGTTAATTAAATAATGTAACTCAGCATTAGGATATTTTTCTTTTAAAGCTTCAAACAAGATTGAAGATGTTAAAACATCGCCAATCATTTTTTGCTGTATAATTAATATTTTCATTTAATAGTAGCATTTCTAAAAATAAACAAATTACTGTTTATTTAGCATAATTTGGAGCTCTTTTACTCATCCAAGTTTTTTTAATAAAAACATTAAAGTAATATTTAATTAGATTTTTAAATATTAATACATTGACATAAAGTTTTGGTACAAAAAAGAAAATAATTCCAACAATTGCTAAAAAGAGCTTAGATAAAAAAGTAAAAATAAATAGAATAAATTGAGCGAGATATTTTGAATAATTTCTAAAATGATTATCTATATAGGTGTGTTTCGAAATAATTACTTCAGCTTTTGTTAATGCTGAGGTTTTAACATTTATTCGAGATGCTCCACCATGGTTATGAATAATTTGCGTAGCTCTTGTTAATGCTATTTTTCCACCAACTTCTGTAATTCTTTTGCAAAAATCTACGTCTTCAAGATATAGCCAATAATCTTCGCACCATCCATTAATTTTTTGAAACCAGTTTCTACTTGTAAAAATTATGGAGCCAGAAACCCAATCTGGAAATACGATTTCTTTTGAAGAATTGTATTTTTCTTCAATATTTTTTTTATTTATTATTTTATGAATTGCTCTAAAAGCACCGAGTAATGTACTTAGTTTAGGGAAAAGTCGAATTTCTTTTTCAGCTTTTCCTTCTAAATTTACTTTAGTACAAGACACAATGCCGAAATTTAAATTTTCTTTTGAGATATAAAGCATTGATAAAAGTGCATCTTTACTAACTATTGTGTCTGGGTTTAAGAATAGCAAATATTCTCCTTTAGCTCTATTTACCCCTAAATTACACCCATTAGAGAAACCATAGTTGCCTACATTAGTTAAAAATTTATAATTTGGAAACTTCTCAATAAACACATTCAATTTGTCGTCATTTGACTGGTTATCAACAACAATAATTTCAAATGTAAATTCATCTTGAACAATTTCTTCTAAGCTTTTTAAGCAATTTTGAAGATGTTTCCAACTTTTGTAATTAACTATAATTACAGAGATATCTATAAAATCATCATTATTTGACTTATTCTTCAATATTTCTTTTTTAACTTTAGTAATATTAAACTAATTATACAGCTACACTATGCTCACGAAGCGCATCGTTGAGCGAGGTTTTTTTGTTGGTACTTTCTTTACGTTTTCCAATAATTAAAGCACAAGGAACATTATAATTTCCCGAAGGGAATGTTTTAGTATAACTACCAGGAATAACAACAGATCGAGCTGGGACCACACCTTTTCTTTCCACAGGTTTGTCACCAGTAACATCAATTATTTTGGTACTCATAGTCAACACTACGTTAGCACCTAAAACGGCTTCAGTTTCAATGCGAACACCTTCAACAACAATACAGCGGGAACCAATAAATGCTCCATCTTCAATAATAACAGGAGCAGCCTGCAAAGGTTCTAAAACGCCTCCAATACCAACACCACCAGACAAATGCACATTTTTGCCAATTTGAGCACAACTACCTACGGTTGCCCAAGTATCTACCATCGTACCTGCATCTACATAAGCACCAATGTTTACATAACTTGGCATCATAATAACACCCTTAGATATGTAGGCACCATGCCTTGCAATAGCGTGAGGGACAACTCTTATCCCTTTTTTAGCATAACCAGTTTTTAGTGGGATTTTATCGTGAAACTCTAATGGACCAGCTTCAATGGTTTCCATTTTTTGAATTGGAAAATATAATACAACCGCTTTTTTTACCCACTCGTTGACTTGCCATCCTCCTTTAATCGGTTCAGCTACTCGTAGTTTACCTGAATCTAACAAGCTAATCACTTCTCTAATGGTAGTAATAGTTTTTTCTTCTTTTAGAAGTTCGCGATCCTCCCAAGTAGCTTCAATAACCTTTTTTATCTGTTCCATTGTATATTTTAATTTCGACTACAAATATATAGCTATATATCTATTAAGACCAATAGGTAAATATTATGAACATAAAATTGTGACTTTGTTAAATAGTTCGTGTCTTATAAACAGTATTGCAAGAATCATTAACCTTAAACTAATTAATTGCATACGATGTTTTGGTTGATATTTCTAGATTTTTTGTCAATTGGAAATTTAGAAAGCCCTGAATATTTTAAAAACTCCCTTAATTTTTAGGGAGTTTTTTATTTACCTTTGCTTGAGGAATTATTATGGGAAGAATTTTAGCTTTAGATTTTGGACAAAAGCGCACAGGAGTTGCCATTACCGATGAATTACAAATCATTGCATCTGGCCTTACAACTATTGCAACAGTTGAGCTAATATCGTTTTTGAAAGAATATGTTTCAAAAGAAAACATTGAGCTCTTTCTTGTTGGCGAACCTAAGCAAATGAATTATAAAGCATCTGATAGTGAAGCAATTATTAAACCCTTTTTAAAAAAACTAGAAAAAGAGTTTCCCAATATTCAAATTAAAAGAGTAGATGAACGATTTACTTCTAAAATGGCTTTTCAAACCATGATAGATAGTGGGCTAAAAAAAAGCAAGCGAAAAAATAAAGCTTTGGTAGATGAAATAAGCGCTACGATAATTTTACAAAGTTATTTATACAATCGGTAATTTTTTTCTCTTAATTGATTAAACAAAAACATATTTTTTGTGCGAATTTTATAGTATATTTACTACTAATTAATTTCCATTAAATGAAACAGAAATATTTCTTAATTTTATTAATTACAGTCTTTAGTTTTAATAAAATAAATGCTCAATCATGCCCCGAAATTTCTTTTGTTGTTCCACTACCTACCGAAGAAGTGATTTTTGTGTTTGATAGTCCAGGACCCACTTGCGCCAGTAGGCCAGTTGCCATTGTAATTGATGGTAGTGCTTATGTAATTGGTAATTGTGACACGTATTCTTCTAGATATGTACTCTCATCTGGCAGTGGTGTTATAGACCCAGATAATTACACAGTTACTTATGGTAGCTCATCATGCCAATATAACAATGGCACACTGTTGGGAGCCGACGACGATTCTTTTATAAATAAGGCTTTAAAGCTTTATCCAAATCCTGTTGTAAACACAAATAAATTAACCGTAAGCCTTACATTTAATGCTTCTGCGCATATTTCAATATTTACTCTTACCGGAAAAAAGGTTATAGAAGATAAGTTTGTTCAAGAAAAATCTAAGAAAATTGACATTTCAACTTTAGCCAATGGTATATATATCATACAAATGAAGATTGAAAACATTTCAATTGCCAAAAAATTTGTGGTGAGTAATTAAGTTGTTCGATAATCGATTTAAGAGACTCTTTAATAAGTAATTAGTGCCATAGTGAGTCTTTTGACTGTCGTTCAAAACAGGCTAAAGTCAAAATACCCAACATACTTATGTTTAAGATCAATCAACTTACCATGTAAGCTACCATTGTTTATTTAATCTCATTATTACTTAGGAAGATATATTGTAGTTCTTTACTACTTTTTTAGACAGCCTCTTTGTTTTATAACCAATAAGTATTGTATTTTTGCAAAAATTTATGAATGAAAATATGATTTTACCAATTATAGCATATGGCGATCCAGTACTAAGAAAAAAAGCAAAGGTTGTTTCAAAAGAACATCCTAAGCTAGAAGTACTTATTTCAAATATGTATGAAACCATGTATCAGGCATCTGGTGTTGGTTTAGCAGCTCCTCAAGTAGGTTTGTCTATTCGTATTTTTTTAGTAGATGCTTCTCCTTTTGCTGATGATGAAGACCTTAATGAAGCTGAGCGATTACAATTAAAAGATTTTAAGCAAACATTTATTAATGCAAAAATTATTGAGGAAGAAGGGGACGATTGGGCATTTAACGAAGGCTGTTTAAGTATTCCACACATTAGAGAAGATGTATTTAGAAAACCAAAAATTAAAATTCAATTTCAGGATGAAAACTTTAAGACCCATATAAAAGAATTTGATGGGATTTTGGCAAGAGTGATTCAGCATGAGTACGACCATATTGAAGGTATTTTGTTTACCGATAAGATTTCAGCTTTTAAAAAACGATTAATAAAAGGGAAGCTTTCAAATATCTCAAAAGGTAAAATTAGCATTGATTATAAAATGCGTTTTCCCGATATGAAAAAGAAACGATAATATTTTGATTAAAATTTTAAACAAAAGATATTTGCCGACTTAAAAAACAGAAACTATGAGCTTAGAAAAGATTTTATCAATTGCACAAAAACCAGGACTCTATAAACTCGTGACACAAACTAGAGGAGGTTTTATTGCCGAATCTTTAATTGATGGTAAAAGAATATCGTCAAACCTTAGAAGCAATGTAAGCTTGCTAAGCGAGATTGCAGTATATACCTTAACGGAAGAAGTGCCATTAAGAGAAGTATTTAAAAAGATAAAAGAAAAGGAAAATGGGGTTCAAACCAGTGTATCCCATAAAGACAGCAAAGATGCTTTAGAAGAGTATTTTTTCGAGGTTTTACCAGAATATGATGAAGATAGAGTCTATGTGAGTGATATTAAAAAAATTATTAAATGGTATAATTTACTTCATAAAAACGATTTATTAAATAATCTAGAGGAAGCAATTTCTGATGAAGAAGAATAAAAAAAGGGAAATAATTAATTTCCCTTTTTTGTTGAAACCTTTTAACGTAAGTATTAAAAATCCCTCTAAAATATATAGCTAAAAGTTTCCCAACTATTTAATATAGTATATATAAAATAGCTAATTGAAGCGTAAATTTAATAGAATTTACTTACATAAAGCTTAAATAACAGTATTTTTTTATTAACAATTTCCATAATTAATACTTTTAAACTCAATAAGATAATCCAAATTCAAAAGTTAACTTTGTCCTCATAAAACCAACTAAGTGCTATCAATTTATACAAAGGAGTTTAAATACAATTTAAAACTGGCAACTCCAGTAATGCTAGGTATGTTAGGGCATACTTTTGTAAGTTTGGTGGACAATATTATGGTTGGTCAATTGGGCTCTGCCGAACTTGCCGCTGTATCACTTGGTAACAGTTTTATATTTATAGCCATGTCTTTAGGTATAGGGTTTTCTACTGCAATAACACCCTTGGTTGCCGAAGCTGATTCTGAAAAAAACTTCAAAAAAGGAAAATCATCCTTCAAACATGGCCTGTTTTTATGTACCGTTTTAAGTTTAGCATTATTTGTATTAATGCTTTTAGCAAAACCATTAATGCATTTAATGAAACAACCCGAAGAAGTAGTTGTTTTGGCGATGCCATATTTAGATTTGGTAGCCATTTCATTAATACCCTTAATAATTTTTCAAGGTTTTAAGCAATTTAGCGACGGTTTGTCGTTAACCAAATATCCAATGTATGCTACAATTTTGGCTAATGTTATAAACGTTGTTTTAAATTACGTATTAATTTTTGGAAAACTAGGATTTCCACAATTAGGAATAGTAGGAGCTGCCATTGGCACCTTGATTTCAAGAGTTATTATGTTATTGTTTTTATGGTATTTACTTAGGCATAAAAAAAAGTCGAGGCCTTATGTTTCTAGTATAAAACTATTATCACTTAATAATAGAATGATAAAAAAAATATTGAATCTTGGATTTCCAAGTGCCATGCAAATGTTTTTTGAAGTAGCCATTTTTACTGCAGCTATTTGGTTGAGCGGACTGTTGGGTAAGAATCCTCAAGCAGCCAACCAAATTGCACTTAATTTGTCATCGATGACCTTTATGGTCGCCATAGGGTTAAGTGTAGCAGCAATGGTAAGAGTAGGGAACCAAAAAGGGTTAAGAGACTTTAAAGAACTTAGAAGAATAGCATTCTCCATTTTTTTATTAGGACTTGGTTTGGCTTTTATTTTTGCCATTCTATTCCTAACATTTCATAATATGCTACCTAAAATATATGTAGATTTAAATGATGCCACTAATTTTATTGATAATACCGAAGTAGTAACTATTGCTGCTAAACTCCTTGTGGCAGCTGCAATTTTTCAATTAAGCGATAGTGCTCAAGTTATTATTCTGGGAGCTTTAAGAGGTTTGCAAGATGTTAAAATACCTACTCTCATAACATTTGTGGCGTATTGGGTGATTGGTTTTCCAATTAGTTATTTTCTAGGAAAAGAAGAAGCTTATGGAAGTTTTGGGATTTGGCTTGGGCTTTTAGTAGGATTAACCTCTGCGGCAATTTTATTGTATCTTAGGTTTAATTATCTAACAAAACGTTTAATTTCGCAAGAAGAAAACAATATGTAATATATGGAACTTCCTAAATTTATTCTTGGAGATAATACCGACTTACCAAATGCCATTTTTGTGGTTCATACTGAATTCCCTCGTTTTATTATAAATCTTGAAAATGACGAGGTTGAGTGGTTTGAAGATTTCGACCAACATGACGAAAAAGAATTGTTAAGTGAAATGGAAACATTAATTGAAGAAGCCTCACAGTTTTACGACAGGGAAGTAAGTAGATATGATGATTAATTAGATGATAGAACAGTTGTTACAATACGATACCGAACTTTTCTTGTTCCTTAATAATTTAGGAAATACCACTTGGGATGGTTTTTGGCTGGTCGTGACCAATAAACTTACATTTATTCCGCTGTATGCTATCTTACTATTTTTAATTTATAAACATTTAGGTTGGAAAACCTTATTGTTATTGGTTTTTGTTATAGCAGCAATGATTACTTTTACCGACCAAGTTACCAATTTATTTAAAGATGGTTTTCAGCGTCCAAGACCATGTAGGGTGAATGATCTTGAAGGACTAATTCGCTATGTGGCTCCCAGATGTGGTAAATATGGATTCTTTTCTGGGCATTCGTCAAATTCCATGGCAGCAGCAGTTTTTGCTGGATTGTTATTGCGGCCTTTTTACAAAAACTTAATTTTTATATTATTGTTTTGGAGTGCAATTGTTGCTTACAGCAGGATTTACGTTGGTGTTCATTATCCTTTAGATATTGTTAGTGGTCTGGCTTTTGGAGCTTTTGCTGGCTTTATATTTTATAAACTGCAAATCTATCTTAGAAATCGTTTTATTTCCTAGTAAATAGATACAGGTGGCTCATTAGTCTTTTTTTATGGCCTCTTTCGCCATCAGCTTTTCTGTTAAGGTCATAGACTTCTTTTGTGTCGATAACAAAAGATTCCTTTAAGAAAGCCAATTCTTCGTTTGTCAATGCCTTTGATAAAACAGCAAACTTAGTTTCCTTGGGGAAATTATATGTAGTATCAGTTTTTATTTGTGGAATTTTTGCGCCGAATTGCCAAATCATTTCTGGAGCAACTCCGTTAAGTGAGTAAATAGGTATGTTTTCTTTATTTAATTCCGACTTTAAATTAGATATTGGATTGTAACCAGCTTGATTTTGAATGGCAGACAAAGGCAACACCGAAATTAAAGCAGCAGCCATAAAGGCAGCGCTTAAATAAAAAACCTGCTTTATTTGCTTTCTTTTTAAGTTAATAATTATGAGTATGCCTATGCTCATTAAAAGTACTGAAGCCAATAAAAACCACCATAATATTTTTCCTGCTAAAAATGGTCCAATACCAAACCCAATAATTGGAAATAAAATACCAATACTTGCAATCAATCCAAAATTAAAGTAAACAGGAATGGTTTCTTTTTTATCTATTATGTCTTTAAATCTTCTTATTAAATATTCAATGTAAAATCCTGTATTTATTGCCATTGGTATTAATACAGGCATGAGGTATCTTGACTTTTTTTCAGGAATAACAGATAGTAAAATTACTGCAAAAATCGTCCAATAAAAGCTGAATCTATAAGCTTTTAAATTACTAGCGCGCGATTTCATATAAGGATATAGCAACGCAATAAACGCTGGAACTGTCCATAGACCACTTTGAGTAAAGAAACTCCAATAGTAGTAAAAAGGACGCACATTATAGCTTCTCCAATTTCCTGTTTCTTTCGAGGTGATTGCCGTGAAAGTAATTGGGTCTTCCAATCTTACATATAAATACCACCAACCACCAATAGCTATTGCTACGATAATAAAAGAAAACATTGAAAAGGCTTTTGTTTTAAAATGTTTGAATTTATAACTAAATCCATATGCCAATAAAAAAGGGAGCAATAAAGCGTACAATGAAATGGGCCCTTTACTTAAAATGGACAAACCAAAAAAGACACCAGCTATAAGCGTATGTTTCCAATAATTTGTGTTCTTTTCGAATAATTGAAACAAATGTAAAATAGCAAGAAGCATAAAACCATGTGTAAAAATATCCCAAGGCGCTTCAATTACAATTCCAATTACGTAAAACGAGGTAATGGTTATAAAAGCATTGATTAATGCATGTGCTTTATTGTTTAATAGTTTTAAGCTTAATAAGTAGGAAGCTATTCCAGTAACTGCAACCATCAATATTCCCGGAAGCCTTAAAGCAAAAACATTTTTCAGCCCAAAAATTAAAGCCGAAATAGCTGTTAACCAACTTGGGAGTGGTGGTTTTTGGTAGCGTGGTTCACCATTCATGGTAGTTAATAGCCAATTACCATCATCAATCATTTCTCTTGCAGTAATAAAATTACGAGCTTCCATGATAGTTACATCAATGGCATCGATGTTTATAGATAGCATTAATAATACAATTACAATAATTGAAATAATTGGATGTTGTTCAATTTTTTTCAGCATCTTGTTTATGTAAAAGGATTAAATTTCTAATATAAATAACCGAGCCCAATAAATGTCCAACAAATAACACAGGGTCTTTTCGTATAATAGCATAAGTTAAAATTAATATAGAGCCAACCAAACTTAATAACCAAAAGCCTAAAGGCAATGAAGATGACTTTTTATATTCGGAATATAACCATTGATACACAAAGCGTAACGTAAATACTACTTGCGAAATAATCCCTAACCAAAGTAACCATATTGGAATGGCTTCGTTTTTAAAAAGCACGTCTCTGTCTATCACATTGTTATTAAAATAATAAATAGCCACCAGTGTTGGAACACTATAAAGTATGAACCTTAAAGACCAATGAAATTTTTGCCATTCTTTTTGTAATTGCAAGTTTCGTATGTAAATAAAATAGGTTAAGGTTTGACCCAGCATAATGGCAAAGTCATCCCTTAAATAACCGTAGATAAATAATAAGAAAGAGGCTATTAAACTTAAAGTCCAAAATAGCGTAGGTGTGATTACTTTTCGTTGTTTTTCCGACGTAATCCATTGTACAACCAACCTTGATGAAAACAGGATTTGCGCTACAAAACCAATAGTGTATATTAGCCAATTACTCATTAACCTTGTTTGCTAACATCATAATTAATGTACTTTCGTTTCATCCATAAATAAGCAAAACAATCGCTTAATGGTCCTAATAATCTGTTCCATAACCCAAATTTTGCTTGTCCAGCAATACGAGGAAAATGTTGCACCGGAATTTGAATTATTTTACCGTTTTGCAACAAGATCATAGCAGGTAAAAACCGATGTAAACCTTTAAACATTGGTATGCGTTTGGCATACTCAGTTTTAATAATTTTTAACGGACAGCCTGTATCGTCCATACCATCATGCGTAAAGGCTCGTCTAATGCCATTGGCAATTTTTGACGACATGTTTTTCACAAACGAATCTTTTCGGTTGGCTCTAACACCAGTTACTAAATCGTATGCACCAATATGCTCTAGCAATAGATTAAAATCTTTGGGAGCCGTTTGCAAATCAGAATCGATATAACCTACCAATTCTGTTTTTGTATAATCGAAACCAGCTTTAATGGCAGCACTTAAACCTCTATTTTCTTTAAATGAAATGTAATTGAAATTGGAGTGTTTTTGGCAAATGGCTTCGATTAATTCTTGGCTTCTATCCTTTGAGCCATCATTTACAAACAAAATGCACGTAAGCACTGAGGCATTCTTTGAGTATTCCAGTAGTTCACTTTCTACACGTTCCAGATTATCTTCTTCATTATAAACGGGAACAACGATAGTAAATTGGTAATCCATTAAAATTAGTTTTGTGTTACAAAAGTATTCTTTTTTATAATAAATATCTTGCTTGGTGGTTTAAATATAAAAAGATAGTAAATTGCATATTTAAAAATGTATTTAATGAAGATTCTTGTTACTGGAGCTGCTGGTTTTATTGGTTCTCATACTGCCGAAAGGTTATGTGAATTAGGCCACGAAGTGGTTGGTATAGATAATTTTAATGATTATTACGATATTGATTTGAAACAGATGAATGCCAAATCTATCAAGGAAAAAGGTGTTGAAATAATCAATCTAGATTTAAGAGATAAAAACCATTTTGATGCTTTGCCTTTGGATGTTGATTATATTTTCCATTTTGCGGCACAACCTGGAATTTCAAGCACTTCTACTTTCGAAGATTATTTTACCAACAATATACTTGCTACCAAGAATCTTATAGATTATGCGCAACAGTGTATAAATTTGAAAATGCTTGTAAATATTGGCACTTCTTCAATTTATGGTTTAGAAGCAACTTTTGCTGAAGATGTTGCACCAAAACCAGCATCTTTTTACGGTGTTACAAAATTAGCTGCCGAACAGTTAGTACTCCAAAAGAGTAGAGAAGGGATTTTTAAAGCGTGTTCATTAAGGTTATATTCGGTAATTGGCCCAAGAGAGCGACCAGAAAAAATGTACACTAAGTTGATAGCTTGTGGAATTAATGATGAACCATTTACTTTATATGAAGGTAGCGATAAGCATTTACGTAGCTTTACCTATATTGGTGATATTGTTGATGGTGTTGTTAGTGTGATTGATAAGGAAGAAGTGGTTGATGGTGAGGTAATTAATTTAGGGACAGAAGTAGAACACACTACACAAGAAGGCATTGAAGCTGTAGAAAAAGTACTTGGAAAAACTATTGAAATTAAAGTAGTCGAAAAAAGAGCAGGAGATCAATCTAGGACTAAGGCAAATATCGATAAAGCTAGAAAGCTACTAAGCTATAATCCACAAACAACTTTACTGGAGAGTGTAACACACCAAGTTAATTGGTATAGAGCTAATTTTTAAGACTCATTATTTTTTAAACTTAAAGACAGAAGTCCTTTTGCTAGAATCTATACGTATCATTTTTTGTTGATAAATTTCAGGCACATCTTTTATTCTTCTGTGTCTAATTAACATAATGAATTTATCATGCGTATTATAAATAGAGTCTAGCGATACTTCATCTATATTCTTAATTTGCCCATTAGAATAAAACTGACTTGAATAGGATTTAACCTTCCAATAATACCGAGGCGTGTTAGGTTCGGTTTCATTTAGCTTTTCAATCACAAATTTATCTGTATTGAGATCTTCAATCAATTTGCTATTTCCAAACCATACAACTACAGTCGCAATTACTACTAAAAAAGGAAAAATTGAGCCTAGAATAAGCAATAACTTTTTCTTTTTAAACTCTTGCCAATAATGCACCATTAATAACGCAATTGGTATGGTAACTGGTAATGTATAAGTATGCAATATGTTTTTTGAAACTGTGAAAAATAAAGGCGTCCATAGTAACCATAAAACCAAAAAAGAAACCCATTTGTTTTTGAGGATGTTTTTTCGTTCTCCCCATAATTTTATAAGTACAAACTGTATCCATGGAAATGAAAAAATTAATAAGAATACCCAAATCATTCCCATTGGTTGATTGTGGCCACTTCCATACAAATCGCCTTTCCAACCAGATACTAAAAACCGTTTAAAATGTTCGCCAACAATAAAATAATCTAAAAACCCTGGCGACCTATTTTCAGCAAGTAAGTACCAAGGTAAAGCAATAGCTATTGTAATTAAAACACCAGTTAACCAAGGTATTTTGTTCCAAACTTCTTTAAAAGATACTCGTTGAATGATTAACCAAATAAATAAAGGTGGTGCTGTTAACACTAAAACTATAGGACCTTTAGATAGTAACCCCAAGGCTATTGCAATAAAGAATAAATAATTCCAAAAACTGCGTTTTTCATTTTCAAAGGACTTCCAAAACGAAATCATAATTAAGGTTATGGAAAGACACAAAGCAGCATCAGTAGAAACAACGCCTGCGTGTAACAAAAATTCTGGAGTTGTTAGCAATATAAAAGCTAAAAGGTAAAAACGCTTTTTTACTTGTTTTACATACTTCCCTAGAACTAGTATTATAACCAAACTAATAATAAAATAAGGTAAGCGTGCAGCAATTTCGTTTACTCCAAAAAGCTCATAACTGGCCGCAGACATCCATGTAGATAATGGAGGTTTTGCCCAAAAAGGGACACCATAATCTATTTGCAGAACCACCCAGTCTTGGGTTTTGTACATCAATCGTGCAATTTCGGCATATCGAGATTCGGTTTTATCCATTAATGGAATAAGACCAGTTAAAATAAACCGTAAAATAATAATGACGATTATTGAATAGAAAATATAGGCTGATTGTTGTTTTGTGTTATTGAGCATTTTTTATTTTCTTGAAGCTTTACATACGTTTTTAATCTTATAAAGGTCTATCCAAAGTTTAAAAAAATAAGTAAACTTTACCTTTGAGTCTCCTTGGTCAATCCATCTTTTTAAGGGCACTTCTAGCATGTAGTTTGTAGATTGCTCAGCTCCAAAATACACCATTAGTCTATTAAATATTTCAACATCAAATAACCATTTTGAAATAAAAGGGTTTTTAAAAGCAACTATTGAAAGTTCTTTGGTAAATAATTTACAACCACATTGCGTATCGTAAACTTTTAGTTGTAAAATGTTTGATATGGCAGTAGCAATAATTCTACCAATTAAAAAACGTGATTGACTTCTTTTAATGGTCGAACCAACTATCATGATTCTGGAACCAAACACAAATTGAATCGATTCGTTAAAATAAGAAGTTAACGACATGCACTCTTCTAGTGAGGTCGCTAAATCGGCATCCAGATACGCTATATAAGTAAAATTATAATCGTTGTTACATTCAATAACAGCTGTTCTAATCGCTTCGGCTTTTCCAACATTTCTATCACAGTTTATGACTGTAACATTACTTGGATATGTTTCTTGAAAATTAGCTAGAATATTAGCTGTATTATCTGTAGAACCATCGTTTACAAAGCAAAGCAACACATTTGGATGATGTCTTATAAAATTAAAGTAAGCTTCTTTGTTTAGCCCTTTTTCTTCATTATAACATGGGATTACAATACAGAGATCAAATAAAATATCAGCCAAATTGCTCATAAGTAATAGCAAAAATTTAAAGCCGCAAGGTAATCAAAAAAAGGTTAGATTAATTTCAATAAAACTTCTGCTGCCGCAAATGGGGTTGTTTTATTTTCTTCTATTAATTTTAACTGTTTTTGCAGTTCTTTTTTTATAATCTTATTGTTATAAAAATCAAATTTTAAACGTTCTTCAATGGTTTGAAGCAACCAAAACTTGCTTTGACCTTGTCGCTTTTTGGTAAAGAAACTATTGTTTGTGGTTGTTTCAATATATTGTGTTATCATGTTCCAAACATCTTCAATGCCTACGTTATTTATAGCACTACATAGGGACACTTTAGGAGACCATGACGATTCTTTTTTGGGATATAGGTGTAATGCTCTTGCAAATTCAATTTTTGCAAGTTTTGCACGTTTTATATTGTCACCATCTGCTTTATTGATAACAATGCCATCAGCCATTTCTATAATACCACGCTTAATGCCTTGTAGTTCGTCGCCAGCACCTGCAAGTTTTAAAAGCAAAAAGAAATCTACCATGCTATGCACAGTCGTTTCGCTTTGTCCTACACCAACAGTTTCAATAATAATGGTATCAAAACCAGCGGCTTCACATAGTATCATGGTTTCTCTTGTTTTTCTTGCAACTCCACCAAGCGAATTACCTGAAGCCGAAGGTCTAATATAAGCGTTAGGCTCTTTTACAAGATCAGCCATTCGGGTTTTATCACCTAAAATGCTTCCTTTGGTTATAGTACTACTTGGGTCAACAGCTAGTACAGCAATTTTTTTATCTAATTTAACGAGATGTTTTCCCAAAGCTTCTATAAAAGTACTTTTGCCAACTCCTGGAACTCCTGTAATGCCAATTCTTATGGAGTTATTTGCATAATGCAAGCATCTTTTAACAATGGTAGTTGCTTTTTCTAGATGCTTTGGGTTTTTACTTTCTACCAATGTAATGGCTCTACTTAAAGCTGTGATGTTACCATCTAGGATGCCTTGTATTAACTCATTAACACTTGGTTGTTTTTTGCGTTTAGAAATGACTTTGGAAATGACACTATCATTAGTTATTTCTGGAGTAGGAATACCTTGTTTTTCTTTTAAAGCAGATATATGTTTTTGTTTCTTTTGCAAACTATTGTTTTAAAGGAACAGCAATTTTTACATTGTCCCAAGCCATAGTTAAAGATAGGTTATCTGTAGAATTATCAAAAGCAATTGTAAATTGTTCTACAGTATTAGGTATTTTTTGTACCGGAACTTCAATTTTAATGGCATCAAATTTAGGATCACGCATAGGTTGCATAGCATCATTAACTCCCCAAGGATATTGTTTGGAGTTAAAAATGACTAGCCAACTTTCTTCACCAGGAACTGTCCAAAGCGTATATTTTCCTGCCGTTAAATAATCATTTCCAATTTTTAATGGTTCATTGGTTTCAAAAGTGGTTGCTTCATTAGCACCTGTACGCCATACTTTATTGTACGCGACCAATCCTCCAAAAATGTCACGATCTCTTTTTGAAGGCCTGTTGTAAAACACCTCAAGTTCTAAATCGTTAAGTTTAAACTCAACCGTATCTTTAGGGCTTAAAGGTTTTCTTAAAATATCGCCATAAATGTATGAGAATAAAAATATGCATGCAGCCACCAAAAGCAATACAAAAATGAGACCCTTTAAAAACTTATTCATTTTGAAATAAAAATTTTGAAATTAATTAGAAGTAGCTTTAACTTGAACGCTAAGATATTACACTTTGTTTTAATTTCTAAAAAAATAATAGGCTTTTTGCAACAACTAAAAATTTATGTCGTCTTTAAGTTGAATTCAATATTGATTAATCAATAAATAATACCTTTAAAAGGATTATGATAAGAACTAACCAAAGCATCAATTAGTGAGTACATTAACAATAGATATTGTTGAAAAATGTAAACAAAACGACCGTAAGGCGCAGTTAAAACTGTATAATCAGTATTGCGATGGTATGTATATTGTGGCCAAAAGATTTGTAAAAGACTCTTTTGAAGCAGAAGACGTAGTGCAAGAAGCCTTTATTAAAGCATTTACAAGACTACATCAATACAAAGCGGAAGTAACATTTGGTGCTTGGTTAAAACGAATCGTTATTAACAAGAGTATCGACTTAATAAAATCCAAAAAACAACAAATGTTGGAATTGGACGAGGTGCACCTAAAGGTAATCGACTCAAGTTATGAAAACGAATGGTTAGTAGATGATGCCATTACTTTAGACGAAGTAAAAGTAGCAATTAACCAATTACCAGATAAGTATAAATATGTTGTGATGCTATTTTTAATTGAAGGCTACGACCATCAGGAAATAGCCGAAATTTTAAATATTACAGAGATAGCGTCACGAACACAATTATCAAGAGGTAAAGTAAAATTAAGGGAACTATTAAAATTAACTCAAAATGGCACAAGACATTAGAAAATTGTTCGAAAACGAACAAAAAGTGAGTAACGATAAAATGCCAAAAGGCCACGAAGTTAGGTTTTTAGAAAGATTAGATAATCAACTTCCTAAGCAACCAAAACAAAGTTTGTTTACAATTTTAAATATTGCGGCAAGTGTGGTGATTTTAATAGGATTGAGTTTTGGAGCATATAAATTTATAAATACTCCAGGAGTAACAGTTGAACCAGAAGAAGTAGCAGTAGAATCTCCTTTAGGCAAGTTATCGCCTCAATTAAAAAAAGTTGAGGACTATTATTTGGCAAACATCAATTTAGAATTATCAAAAATTGAAGTGACACCAGAAACTCAAGAGCTGTTTAATGGATATCTAGAACGTTTAGAAGAACTAAATAATGAATATGCTAAACTAGCCGATGAGTTAACCGAAACTGGTCCAACTGAGCGAACCGTTAATGCGTTAATTGATAATTTAAAACTTCGGTTAAACCTATTGTATCGTCTAAAAGAAAAATTAAACGAATTGAACAACGACACCAATCAGCTTGAACAAATTCAAGCTTAATTAATATAACATATCAAAAAATGAAATCGACTGTATTAAAGTGATTTTTAAAATTAGTTGTTAAAATCGATTTGATGCACCAAGATTACACTTGACAGATAAAACAATTAAAAAACGAACAAATGAAACAGTATAAATTTATAGTACTAGCAATGGTTTTTTTAAGTGCGTTTAACTTAAATGCACAACAAAAACTTGAAAAATTGTCTAAAACCGTAAAAGCCAATAAAGACGTTATTTTGCGTTTGGACACCAATCAAACCAATATCGAAATAGATACTTGGAACAAGAACGAAATTCAAGTAGAAGCTTTTATAGAAAGTAGTGAATTATCAAAAAAAGATTTAAAAGAGGTACTAGACTCTTGGGATGTTGAAGTAGATGGATCTGGAGCAAATGTGTCCATCGAATCTAAAGGCGGTTTTGGAGCTAGTTTAAATTTTAATTTTGATTTTAGCGGTTTAGAAGCGCTTGATGTTTTAAAGGATATTGACATAAATATTCCTGAGATACCAGAAATGCCAGAAATGCCAGAAATGCCAGAGATGCCAGAAATAAATTTTGAAATACCAGAAATGCCTGAGATTCCAGAACTACCTGAATTACCAGATGATGTACATAATGTGCAATTTGATGTTGAAAAATATAAAAAAGAAGGCGAACCATATCTAGAAAAATGGAGTCAAGAGTTTGAAAACAAGTATGGCAAAGGTTATAAAGAGAAAATGAAAAAATGGGCCAGAGATTTTTCAAAAGTAGATTGGGATTCCTATTCAGTTCGTATGGAAAAATGGGGAGAAGAGTTTGGTGAAAAATTTGGTGACAAGTTTGGAAAAGACATGGAGAAATGGGGAGAAGAGTTCAGTAAGAAATTTGATGGAAAATGGGCAAAAGACATGGAAAAATGGGGAGAGGAGTTTGGTGAAAAATTCGGTAAAGAATGGGAAGAAAAAGGAAAGGTCATCGAAGAGCGCATGAAAGAATTTGAAGAAGAATGGGAAGGAAAAGAAGAAGAAATCGAAAAGCGTTTTGAAGCTTTGGAAAAAAAGAATAATAAAGTTAAGAAAACCATAAGGATAAAAATGCCTAAGGACACGAAGCTAAAGGTAAATGTACGTCATGGAGAGCTAAAATTTGCCTCAGTCATTCATAACCTCAAAGCAGATTTATCCCACTCAAGTTTATTAGCTAATCGCATTGATGGAAGCAGCACTTCCATCAATGCGTCTTATTCGCCAATATTGGTTGATAATTGGGATGATGGAGAATTAACACTTAAATACGTTGATGATGCATTGTTAAAAAACGTAAAGACCTTAGTGTTGTACTCTAACTCATCCAATATAAATATCGATTATTTAGCAGGAAATTCCATTATTGATGGCAGTTTTGGAGACTTGACCATTCATAACATCCTAGATTCTTTTAACAATTTAAATGTGGTTTTAGAAAACAGCGATGCACATATTAAGTTGCCAAAAGCTGATTACGATTTGGTGTTCAAAGGAGATCGCTCTAAGTTTAATGGCGAACGTATCGATAAAAAAGTTATTAAAAATCACCCAAATAATACAACTTCTAACAAAACTATTCTTGTAAATGCCAAGTATAGTAATGTTGTAATGCAATAAAAAAAATTTGAACTTGTTAAAGTCCAGATTTTATTATAGAATTAGTGCCTCAAATTAATCTTCAACCAAAACCCAATCACCTTTGGTAATTAAAGGTTCTGCTTGTTTATATTTTAGGGTTTTGCTTTCACCACTAATTACATTTTTAATCGTTATGCGATCGTTACGTCCAATTTTTGGTCTATCACGTACAATGGTTTCTACCACTTGTTGTTGACGCTGTGTGTTTCCTGCAGCTCTAGATTCAGCAGAACGCTCATCCAAGTTTTGGATTTCTTCTTTAGTAGTTTTTAACTTATCGTTTTTACTACGTGCTTTTGCCTCTTGAATCGTATTAGCGGTTTCTTGTGGAATTTCACCTTTAAACAAGAAAGATATTACATCCTTGTTCACTTGGTCTATCATGGTTTTAAACAACTCAAACGACTCAAATTTGTAAATCAACAATGGATCCTTTTGCTCGTGTACAGCTAATTGAACCGATTGTTTTAACTCGTCCATTTTACGAAGATGTGTTTTCCATGCATCATCAATAATGGCTAATGATATGTTTTTTTCAAAATCGGTAATTAGTTGTTTGCCATTTGTTTCATACGCTTTTTCAAGATCTGTGATTACCTGTAAATTCTTAATTCCATCAGTAAATGGTACTACAATGCGCTTAAACCTATCGCGTTGCGTTTGGTACACATTTTTAATTACTGGAAAAGCTAAATCTGCATTACGCTCCATTTTTTCTTTGTAATGTTGAAACGCAGCTTTATAAATAGTTGATGAAATTTCTTTATCTGAAAGCTTTTCAAATTCTACTTCAGAAATTGGTGAATTCATAGAGAAATAGCGTATCAATTCAAACTCAAAATTCTTGAAATCGTTGGCATCTTTATTGGTTTCGGCAATAATTTCAGATGTATCAAAAATCATGTTGGCTAAATCCACACGTAAACGTTCTCCAAACAAAGCATGGTAACGACGTTTGTAAACCACTTCACGTTGCGCATTCATGACATCATCATATTCTAATAAACGTTTACGAACACCAAACTGGTTTTCCTCCACTTTTTTCTGGGCACGTTCAATAGATTTTGAAATCATGGAATGCTGAATCACTTCGCCTTCTTGTAATCCCATTCTATCCATCATTTTGGCAATACGTTCACTACCAAAAAGACGCATTAAGTTGTCCTCTAACGATACGTAGAATTGTGAACTTCCTGGATCTCCTTGTCGTCCAGCACGACCACGTAATTGTCTGTCCACACGACGAGAATCATGACGCTCTGTACCAACAATGGCAAGCCCTCCAGCTTTTTTTACTTCTTCAGATAATTTAATATCTGTACCACGACCAGCCATATTGGTTGCTATGGTTACCTGTCCTGCATTTCCTGCTTCTGCAACAATTTCGGCTTCTTTTTTGTGTTGTTTTGCGTTAAGTACATTGTGCGAAATTTTTCTAATGCTTAGCATTTTACCCAATAGCTCACTAATTTCAACAGAGGTGGTCCCAATTAAAACAGGTCGTCCAGCTTGCGAAAGTTTGGTTACTTCGTCAATAACTGCATTGTATTTTTCTCGTTTTGTTTTATACACCAAATCTTCTTTGTCATCACGAGCAATTGGACGATTGGTCGGAATTTCAACGACATCCAACTTGTATATTTCCCATAATTCGCCAGCTTCGGTAACAGCAGTTCCTGTCATACCAGATAGTTTACGGTACATACGGAAATAATTTTGCAAAGTAACAGTTGCGAAGGTTTGTGTAGCAGCTTCAATTTTTACATTTTCTTTAGCTTCAATCGCTTGGTGTAAGCCATCGCTATAACGACGACCATCCATAATACGACCAGTTTGCTCATCAACAATCATTACTTTATTCTCCATGACAACATACTGAATGTCTTTTTCGAATAAAGCATAGGCTTTTAACAGTTGGTTTAAGGTATGAATACGTTCAGATTTTACTCCAAAATCCCTAAATAATTCTTCTTTTAAATTTGCTTCTTCTTCTGTTGAAAGACCTTGTGATTCGATTTTGGCAATTTCGGTTCCCATTTCTGGCATCACAAAAAAATCGGGATCATCCTTACCAGAAAGGTATTCTACGCCTTTATCACTTAATTCAATTTGATTGTTCTTTTCATCAATTACATAGTACAATTCGGCATCTACCTTTGGCATTTCCCTATTGTTGTCTTGCATGTAAAAGTTCTCGGTTTTTTGCAAAAGCTGCTTAACACCTTCTTCACTCAAAAACTTTATGAGGGCTTTGTTTTTTGGTATGCCACGATACACACGAAGTAATTGAAACCCTCCTTCTTTAGTATCTCCTGCGGCAATGAGTTTTTTAGCTTCGGCTAAAACACCTGTTAAATATTTACGTTGTACGTTAACAATATCATCAACTTTTGGTTTAAGTTCGTTAAACTCATGTCTGTCTCCTTGTGGAATTGGACCAGAAATGATTAATGGTGTACGTGCATCATCAATAAGTACCGAATCGACTTCATCTACAATGGCGTAATGGTGTGGGCGTTGCACTAAATCGTCTGGTGAATGTGCCATATTATCACGTAAATAATCGAAACCAAATTCGTTATTTGTACCATAAGTGATATCTGCGTTATAGGCTTTTTTTCGTGAAGCGGAATTTGGCTGGTGATAATCTATACAATCGATACTTAAACCATGAAATTGAAAAATTGGGGCCATCCACGCACTATCACGTTTTGCTAAGTAATCATTTACAGTTACTAAGTGTACACCTTTTCCAGTTAAGGCATTTAAATATACAGGAAGTGTTGCCACTAGTGTTTTACCTTCACCAGTTTGCATTTCGGCAATTTTACCTTGGTGCATTGCTATACCACCAATTAATTGCACATCGTAATGTACCATGTCCCAGGTAATTGGTTTCCCAGCAGCATCCCATGAATTAGACCAAATAGCATTATCGCCTTCGAGTGTTACATAATCATTATCGCCAGATACTTCTCTATCAAAAGCATTTGCTGTTACCTTAATTTCTGTGTTGTTTACAAAACGTTTTGCAGTTTCTTTAACTACAGCAAAGGCTTCAGGTAGAATGTTGTTTAAGGTTTCTTCAGTGAGATTATATGAATCGTCTTTTAGCGTGTCTATTTCTTGATAGATGTCTTCTTTTCTATCTATATCTTCGATAGCATCTGCTTCTTCTTGTAGCTTTATTATTTGGTCCTCTATGCTTTTACGAGCATCGGCTATTTTAGATTTAAACTCTAAAGTTTTTGCTCTAAGTTCATCGTGCGATAAACGTTCTAGTTGTGACTCAAAGGATTTTATTTGATTGACAATTGGCAGGATAGCCTTGACATCTTGTTTTGATTTGTCTCCGACAAATACTTTAAGTACTGAATTTAAAATACTCATTATATCGATTTATTTTTAGTCTTTGATCAATAGGTAGTCAAAGATACTACTTGTTGTTATGTTTAATGAAAAAATAGTGCACAAAAAAAGCCTCAAGAGAGACTTTTTAACTATTTTTTATGGTTTGGTTTAATATTCATCCTCGTTCCAAAGATAATCTTCGTCTGTTGGATAATCTGGCCATATTTCTTGAATAGAGTCATAAGAATCACCTTCGTCCTCAATAGATTGTAAGTTCTCAACCACTTCTAGCGGAGCTCCTGTTCTAATAGAGTAATCGATTAACTCATCTTTTGTTGCTGGCCAAGGCGCATCACTTAAATAAGATGCTAGTTCTAATGTCCAATACATTTCTTACAAATTTAATTTTTTTGCAAAAATAAATTTTTAACTGAACAAGACAAGAAAAAATCGAATTATTTAATCATTAAATTATATGAACGTTCAATTTTAACTGTAAAGCATCAGTTTAAACTAGTTTTACAGATTAATACTTCACTGATTTTTTTTAGCTTAGGAATGCTTTTCAGGGATCCATTGTACTTCATCAGCTTGCAAGTCTTTGGACAATTTCCGTGCCAACACAAAAAGATAGTCAGATAGACGGTTTAGGTACATTAATGTTTCTGGTTGAAAAGGCTCCAAATCGTTTAAAGCAGTTGCTAAACGTTCGGCTCTACGGCATACACAGCGTGCTATGTGACAGAATGACACGGTTTGATGACCTCCAGGAAGTATAAAGTGTGTCATTGGTGGTAAGGTTTCGTTCATTTTGTCTATTTCTTTCTCCAGATGCTCAACATCTTCGTTAGAAATTTTAGGAATGTTTAAACGTTCTTTACCACTTTTTAGCATTGCCTTTTCTGGGTCTGTGGCTAAAATAGCTCCAACTGTGAATAATTTGTTTTGAATGATAACTAAGATGTCTTTGAAATGTGCATCGATGTTTTGGTCTCTAACTAAACCTAGATGCGAGTTTAGCTCATCGACAGTGCCATAACTTTCAATACGAATATGATGTTTGGGTACTTTGGTGCCTCCAAATAATGCAGTTTTACCTTTGTCGCCTGTTTTTGTGTAGATTTTCATTTTAAGAGTTTCAAAGTTGAAAGTTTCAAAGTTACAAAGATTTGAATTGAAACTCCTTTTAAATCTAAACACGAATCGTAAAATGTTCTTTTTCTTGCTCTTTCCTAAAAAACACAAATCCCCAAAAAAATGTATCGATTGTTACTGTTACTTTTGGATGCTGTTTTATTGTTTCCCAAGCTTCGGTCATGCCTTTTGACCAATAAATATCATCAAAAATAAATACGGTATCGTTATGTGCTTTTGGTAAAAGTGTTTCAAAATAACTTAAGGTCGCTTTTTTTTGGTGGTTGCCATCAAAAAACACGAAATCAAAAGCTATATCTAAATTTTTTATAGCTTTAGCAAAATTACTATTGATTATTTGTATGTTTCTCAACCCTTTATTTTCAAATTGTTCTTTAGTGAATTTTGAAATATTGTGGCACCCTTCAATAGTAGTGATTTTAGCATTTGGATTTCCTAAACTCATAGCTTGTGTGCCAATACCTAGAGATGTTCCTAATTCCAATATATTATTACTGTCGAAATATTTAACAAGCCTATAGAGCAACTTAGCTCTTTTTAAAGTAGTTCCAGAGTTTTTTGCAATGCTTGAAACAGCTCGTTTATTACTTTTTGTGACTCTTGACCCTGCTCCAAAGTCTGTAATTTCGATTATATGTTTAATTTTTTTTAATCTCTTTTTGTATTTTCTAATTTTTAAATAATCTTCAAATTTTACTTTATCATAAAAGCATTTGGTAACCAAGTTATACACAAAAGGCGAGTGCACACCATGTTGGTTGGTAGAGCGCAAAAGAAATTTTAAATATGCTGTTAATGGATACCACATATTAGTTTTCTAGTTTTTCGAGCAATTCCAGCCAACGAAACTCCTTTTCTTCGATGGTTTCTATAATTTGTTGTAACTCTGCTGAAAGCTCATTTATTTTTTCTGGAGAAAGAGTTTCGTTATTAAACTTGGCTTCCAATTCTTTTTTATTAAATTCTAAGGTTTTGAGTTTGCTCTCAATATTTTTTAACTCCTTTTGCTCGTTATAAGAAAGCTGGCTATTACTATCTTTTTTCCATTGTTTCTTTTCTGATTTATTTTCAGTTGACCCTTTAGGAATGCTATCTTCGTAAGTTCTAAAATCACTATAGTTTCCTGGAAAATCATCAATAACGCCTTGTCCTCGAAAAACAAATAAGTGGTCAACAATTTTATCCATAAAATAACGATCGTGAGTCACAACTATTAAACATCCTGGAAAATCTAATAAGAAGTTTTCTAAAACGTTTAGAGTTACTATATCCAAATCGTTTGTTGGTTCATCTAGAATTAAAAAGTTAGGATTTTGGATAAGAACCGTGCATAAGTACAAGCGTTTGCGTTCGCCACCACTTAGTTTTTCAACAAAATCGTATTGTTTTTTTCTGTCGAATAAAAAACGTTCTAGTAATTGTTGCGCACTAATTTGGCGTCCCTTTTTTAAAGGAATATAATCACCATAATCTCTAACAACATCAATTACTTTTTGATCTGGTTTTACATCAATACCGTTTTGAGTGTAATAGCCAAATTTTACAGTTTCACCAAGCACAATTTTACCAGAATCTGGTTTTATAGTATTGGTAATAAGATTTAGAAATGTAGATTTTCCTGTACCATTCTTTCCTATAATACCAATACGCTCACCTTTTTGAAACATATAATCAAACTTATTGAGCATGATATTATCATCAAAAGCTTTTGACACTTTATGGAATTCGACAATTTTACTTCCCAAGCGCTCCATGTTTATTTCCAGCTGTACCACATGGTCTTTTCTACGCTTGTGTGCACGTTCTTTTATTTCGAAAAAATCATCGATTCTGGATTTAGATTTTGTGGTTCGTGCTTTTGGTTGCCTTCGCATCCAATCTAACTCTTTTTTATAAAGTTGTTTGGATTTGTTAGTCTCTACAGCTTCTCGTTCTATTCTTGCTTCTTTTTTTTCTAAGTAGTATGAATAACTTCCTTTATAATTGAATATTTCACCTTGATCTAATTCTATAATTTCATTACAGACGCGTTCTAAAAAATAGCGATCGTGTGTAATCATAAATAGTGTAATGTTTTCTTTAGCGAAGAAGGTTTCCAGCCATTCAATCATTTCTAGGTCTAGGTGATTTGTTGGTTCGTCCAAAATCAACAAATCGGGTTTGTTTATCAAGGCATTTGCTAGAGCCAATCGTTTTTTTTGGCCACCAGACAATTGCGAAACTTTTTGTTTTAAATCCTCAAGACCTAGCTTAAATAATATTTGTTTGTACAGGGTTTCAAAATCCCACGCATTAAAACGTTCCATGGCTTCAAACGCTTTTTGATAAGCTTCTTCGTCTTCAGGGGTTTGTAAAGCTTTGTGATAGGTATTGATGACGTTTAAAATCGCATTATCTGAATCAAAAATAGACTCTTCTATAGTAAGGTTTTCATTAAGCTCAGGGTCTTGTGCTAGGAACGATGTTTTAAGGCCTTTTCTATAAGTAATCTTTCCGGAATCTGCTTGGTCTTTTCCAGACAAAATGTTTAAAATGGTTGTTTTTCCTGAACCATTTTTGGCAACAAAGGCAATTTTTTGATCTTTATGAATACTAAAAGATACATTTTCGAAAAGGGTTAGCTCTCCATAAGATTTTGATATGTTCTCTACTGTTAGATAATTCAAGTTGTTTTTTTGTGCAAATAAAGCATAAAAAACCAAAAAAAGCCTTAGCTGTTTTTATTTTGCTATCTAAAAGCTATATTTGTGTGTAAACAAACCGCCTCAATATGAAGAAAATATATGCTATTACAGTACTCGTTTTAAGTGTTTTAGCATTTTCGTGTGTTCCTCAAAAAGACACCTTGTACTTTCAAAACAAAGGAAGCACTATTAATGAGCCTCATATAATTTCTGAAGTTCAAAAACCATATCGCATACAAGTAAATGATATATTGAATATTCGAGTAAAAGCCTTGGATCAAGCACTTGTAAATATGTTTAATCCAGCTGGCGATGTAAACTTAAATGCCGAAAGTGCAGAACGTGCTTATTTTGATGGGTTTACTGTAGATCTTCATGGCAATATTAGAATTCCAACCTTGGGGACTATTAGTGTACTTGGATATACAACAGAAGAGATTGAAAAAATCATTGAAAAAAAATTACTTGAAGAAGAGTTTAAAGAAACAGCCAATATTTTTGTAACAGTAAAATTATCCGGTTTGCGCTTTACAGTTAGCGGCGAAGTTGTGAATCCAGGAACAATTACCATGTTTCAAGAACGTGTAAATATTTTTGAAGCTATTGCCAATGTTGGGGAAATACCCATTACTGGCAATAAAAAAGAGGTCATGATTATTAGGCAATACCCTCAAGGGCAAAAAATACATCATTTAGATTTAACCGATGTTAATGTAATGGCATCTCCTTATTACTATATACAGCCAAATGATTTAATTTATGTAAAACCCCTTAAGCAAAAATCATGGGGAACTGGTACTACAGGAGTACAATCTATAACAACTTTAGTGTCTTTAGTAACATTGGTAACTACTACAATTTTACTTATTAGGAATTGATATTTATGAATGAAGATTTTAATATAAATGAATTACCTTCTAATTTCGAAATTAAAAGCTTTGTATTTAAAGTTTTAAATTATTGGCCATTATTTGTAGTTGCATTAGCCATTGGTTTTGGCATAGCATACTACAAAAATGTTCGTATGCAAAACAAATATGCCTTAGAGTCTTTAATTTCTGTTGAGAACGATCAAAATCCATTTTTTACGTCCAATACCAGTATTTCTTTTAATTATGGAGGCGTTACCGATAAAGTCCAAACCGTAATTACCACTTTAAAAACAAGAAACCACAACGAAAAGGTTGTCGATTCTTTGCAATACTTCCTGCAGTATTTAACCCAAGGAAAGTATAGAAAAAATGACATTTATAAAAAGGCACCATTTGAGTTTAAATTAGATAAAACCAAACCTCAAATTCTTGGGCATCCAGTTTCTATAAAATTTACTAGCGATGATACTTTTGAGGTATTTGCTAATTTCGAATTAGAAACTGTCACAGGGCAGCTATATGCTTCAAAAAAACACCTAAATTTAGTAATACCACAGGAACCATTTTTAAAAACATTTAAAGTTGGCGAGGTTATTAACACATCATTTTTAAATGGAAAAATTGTACTTCGAAATGATGCTAACATAAAAATAGGCGAAGAGTATTTCTTAAATTTCTTAAACTTTGACAGTGTTGTAAATCAATACCAAAATGGGTTAAATGTGGATACAAAACCCAAAGGGTCGTCGGTCTTGAATTTAAGACTCACAGGAGCCAATAAGTCTAAAATTGTAGATTATTTAAATACTACGGTTTCAATTTTACAAAAAACACAGCTGGAACGAAAAAACTTGTACGCCACTAATACCATTAAATTTATTGATGATAGAATGGATATAGTTGGCAATGACTTGGAAGATGTTGAAGATGAGTTGAATAAATTCAGGAGTCAAAATAAAATTTTTAATATTGATGACGAAAGCGGTCGCGTCTCAGAACAATTAAGAGAGTACGAATCCATGGAAAACGATTTAAACTCCAAGATAGCTTATTTAAACTCATTACAAACTTATCTAGAAACTAAAACAGATTACACTAAAATTGCAGCACCAACCAGTGTTGGAATTCAAGAAGCTAATATTGTAGGAAGTGTACAACGTATCATTGATTTATCCATTGCACGCCAAAAACTAGAATATACAACAAGGGAAACTTCTGAACAGTTTAGAAATATTGATAGACAAATTGATGCCGAGAAAAATGTGCTGTTGGAAACAATAAAAGAAACAAAAAAAATCTTTGGAATTCAACTAAATACACTTAATAGAACTATGGCGAGTTTACAAGCTACTTTAAGCAAACTTCCAATAGATCAGCAAGAATACCTAAAAATACAACGACGATTTAATATAAGTGAAGAAGTTTATAATGTATTTCAAACTAAGCGTAGTGAAGCATCAGTTGTTAGAGCAGCCAATATTTCAGATATTAATGTTATTGACGAGGCAAAGGATATTGGAGGTGGATTAATTGGACCTAATAAACGTTTAAACTACCTTATTGCTTTATTTGCAGGATTACTTATTCCTTTAGTAATAATTGTAATAATTACATTTTTCGACACTAGTATTCATGCCGTAGCAGATATTGAACGATTATCCAAGATTCCAGTATTAGGCGTCATTGGTAAATATAGAAACGAAGGAAGTCTTGCGGTTTACAATCATCCAAAATCGGCAATCTCTGAGGCATTTAGGGCTATAAGATCCAGTTTAAAATTTATATACAAAACCCAAAAAGTTAAAGGAACAAAAACAGTTTTAATTACATCTTCGGTTAGTGGAGAAGGAAAAACATTTTGTGCAATAAACATTGCAACTGTTTTTGCTTTAACAAACAAGAAAACAGTTTTAGTAGGTCTGGATTTACGTAAGCCTAAAATTTCTAAAGATTTTAATCTAAAAAGTGCTTTGGGAGTTGTTGATTATTTGATTGGTTCTAAAAAACTGGAAGATGTAGCACAGCCTACACATATTGATAATCTCGATATTATTTTATCTGGTTCTGTACCACCAAACCCATCAGAGTTATTGATGAGCGATGAAATGGATGTATTTATAGAAGAATTAAAACAAAAATACGATATTATAGTATTGGACTCACCTCCATTGGGCTTGGTAACCGATGCAATTGAACTGGTAGAATACGCTGATGCAACAATCTATTTAGTGAGGCAAAACTACTCCCAAAAAGAGATGCTTTCTGTTATTAATAACAAGTACAAAAAAGGAGAGGTAAAAAATTTAAGTTTTGTTTTAAATTATTATACTCATAAAAAACGACAAGGTTATGGCTATGGCTATGGCTACGGCTATGGATATGGCTATCATGATAACGAAACGAATAAAACTATCTTGAGTAAAATTAGCTCTTTATTTAAACGTAAATCTTAAATTTCGTTGATTACTAAATCGCAAATAAAGCTAAAAAGAGGATTTGATATTTTATTGGCACTTATTTTAATCCCACTTGTTATATTTCCATTGATTTTTTTCTTAGTAATAGCTACAATAGAAACAAAACAGTCGGGATTGTTCAAACAAAAAAGGGTTGGGCAATATGGCAACGTGTTTAACATCTATAAAATAAGAACCCTAAAAAAAGGAAAACACGAGTTAGGTCAATTAGATAGGTATGCAGCTCCTTTCGGTAAGTTTTTAAGGGTTTACAAATTAGATGAATTACCTCAATTGTTCAATGTGCTTTTTGGCGATATGAGTTTTGTTGGACCTCGTCCAGATATAATTGGTTTTGCTGATGAATTAGAAGGAGAAGACAAAATTATTTTAAAAATTAAACCAGGTGTAACAGGTCCAGCAACAATTAAATATAAAGACGAAGAAACCATATTAGCCCTACAAAACGACCCAGAAAATTACAATAGAACGATTATTTGGGCAGATAAGGTTGAAATCAATAAAAAGTACGTGAAAAATTGGAGTTTTTACTTAGATTTGAAGTATATACTACAATCAATTTTTTAGTTAGCTAATGAATTCAAAAGATAAAATTACCATTATTGGACTGGGATATGTTGGGCTTCCCTTGGCAGTGGAATTCGCCAAAAAATACCATGTCATTGGTTTTGATATTAATGAAGCGCGCATAGCTGAATTGACACAAGGAAAAGACAGGACCCTTGAAGTTGAAGATGATGATCTAAAAGCCGTATTGATACATAATATTAATGAAGATAAAGGCCTTTTTATTTCATCAAATCCAAAAGATATAGAGGTTTCTAATATTTATATCGTAACGGTTCCAACACCAACCGATGATTTGCACAAACCAATCTTAACACCATTAATAAAGGCTAGTGAAACCGTTGCAAATGGATTGAATAAAGACGATATCGTTATTTACGAATCGACTGTATATCCAGGCGTGACCGAAGATGTTTGTGTACCTATTCTTGAAGCCAATTCAGGATTAACATTTAATAAAGATTTTTTTGCAGGTTATTCACCAGAGCGTATCAATCCAGGAGACAAAAAGCATACTGTTACCAAAATATTAAAAGTAACGTCTGGTTCAACACCAGAAATTGCAACACGAATCGACGAGTTGTACAAATCGGTAATTACAGCTGGCACGCATTTAGCACCTTCTATAAAAGTTGCTGAAGCAGCAAAAGTGATTGAAAATTCTCAGAGGGATATCAATATTGCTTTTGTTAATGAGTTGTCCAAAATTTTCAGACTCTTGGATATCGATACCAAGGCAGTATTGGAAGCTGCTGGAACCAAATGGAATTTTATAAACTTTACACCAGGACTCGTTGGAGGACACTGTATAGGAGTCGATCCATATTACTTGGCACAAAAGGCCATAGAATCTGGTTATAATCCTGAAATAATTTTAGCTGGTCGAAAAATGAATGACAGTATGGGAAGCTATGTAGCGCAAGAAACGGTTAAAATGATGATTAAAAAAGGCGCAACCATTAAAGGATCTAATGCCTTGGTTTTAGGGATTACGTTTAAAGAAAATTGCCCAGACATTCGTAACTCAAGGGTTATAGATATTATTAGAGAGTTTGAAACCTACCATGTAAATGTAGATGTGTATGACCCTTGGGCTTCAAAAGAAGAAGTAAAGCACGAATACAATTTAGATATGAAAACAGCCACATCACAGTTAAAAGATAACTATGATGCCATTATATTGGCAGTATCTCATAACAAATTTTTAGAACTGGATATATCAGCATTAAAATCAAGCATAGGAGTTATTTTTGATGTAAAATCACTATTACCAAAACAAATTATTGACGCAAGATTATAATGTACGAACATAAATACCACAACGACAATTTAAATAATTACTCCTTTCTTATCACAGGTGGAGCAGGTTTTATTGGTTCAAATATTGTTGAGTACTTATTAAAAAATAATGCAAAACGGGTTAGGGTTCTAGATGACTTTTCCAACGGATTTAGGGAAAACCTTGAAGAATTTGAAAGCAATCCAGCATTTGAACTTATTGAAGGAGATATATGCGATTTACAAACCTGTAAAGATGCCATGAAAGATATTGATTACGTATCACATCAAGCAGCTTTAGGTTCAGTTCCAAGATCAATTAACGATCCTGCAACCACTAACGAGGTTAATATTACTGGTTTTTTGAATATGATGATTGCGCTCAAAGAAAGTGATACTGTAAAACGTATGGTTTATGCTGCATCAAGTTCCACTTATGGAGATAGTAAAGCTCTACCCAAAGTTGAAGATAATATAGGGAAACCATTATCGCCTTATGCAGTAACTAAGTACGTTAATGAGTTATATGCCGATGTATTTGGAACTACTTATAATACAGATGTAATAGGATTAAGATACTTTAATATTTTTGGTCCAAAGCAAAGCCCAAAAGGAGCTTATGCAGCAGTAATTCCATTATTTATGGAGGCAATTAAAAACGATTTACCAGCAACAATAAATGGCGATGGCGAGCAAACACGAGATTTTACCTTTGTAGAAAATGCTGTACAAGCCAATATAAAAGGATTTTTTGCGCCAAAAAAAGCAGCCAATCAAGTATATAATATTGCTTGTGGCGAACGTATAAGTGTCAATTATTTGTGGGAGCACCTTAATAATGCAGCATCAAAAAACGTTAAAGCTATTTATGGTCCGACAAGGCAAGGAGATGTAAGAGACTCGTTGGCTGATATTTCTAAAGCAGAAAAATTAATGGGTTATAAACCTCAATTTTCGGTTATGGAAGGATTAAAAATGACTTGGGAACTATTTCATTTAAAAAAGTAGTTGGCAGAATACAGCAAACAGTTGGCAGTAATAAAAAAGGATTAATTAATGGCATTTAGAAAACTCAAAGCATATCAGAAAGGATTTGAATTGGCTATGTTAATTTTTGAAATATCTAAAAACTTTCCAAAAGAAGAAGTTTATTCCTTAACAGATCAAATCAGGAGGTCATCACGATCTGTTTGTGTAAATTTGGCCGAGGCATATAGGAAAAGAATTTATCCGAAGCATTTTATTAGTAAACTTACAGATTCAGATGCTGAAAATGCTGAAACATTGGGATAGTTAGAATTTGCTCAAGCTTGTAATTATATAAGTAGTGATAAGAAAATGGAATTAGAACAACTGAATAATGAAGTAGGTAAGCTAATTAATTATATGATTAACAATCCGAACAAATTTAAGTAATAGAACTGAAGACTGCTTACTGAAGACCCTATAAAGAATACTCTAAAATTAAAAAGATAAGTGTAAAGAAAATAGCTTTGAACTAATATGAAAGATGAGAATTGGTTATATACAATATCTTCCAAACACAAATTAATAAACCTCAATTTCAAAGAGATTTGGAGATATAGGGATTTATTATTGCTGTTTGTAAAAAGAGATGTTGTTACCTTATACAAGCAAACCATATTAGGTCCTTTGTGGTATGTTATTCAGCCGTTATTTACCTCAGTAATTTTCACATTAATTTTTAATAATCTGGCAAATATTCCAACAGGCGATGGTGTACCAGCATTTTTATTTAACCTAGCTGGAATTACTTCTTGGAACTATTTTAAAGAGTGTCTCACAGGAACCTCTAATACGTTTACAAAAAATCAAAACATATTTGGTAAAGTCTATTTTCCAAGAGTCATTATGCCAATGTCTATAGTCGTTTCAAATTTATTGAAGTTTGGAATACAATTATTAGTCTTTATTGTCTTTTACCTCTACTATGTGTTTGCTAAAGGAGCTAATGTTTTACCAAACATTAATTTATTATTACTTCCATTAATTGTATTGGTCATGGCATTGTTGGGATTAGGCTTTGGTATGCTTATTTCATCAATGACAACAAAGTATAAAGACTTTACATTTTTGGTTCAGTTTGGCGTACAATTGTTAATGTATGGCTCAGCAGTGATGTATCCATTATCTTATTTTGAAGAGAAATTACCTAATTATTCTTGGCTTGTAGAGTATAATCCAATAGCCATTATTGTTGAAACTTTTAGAAATATGACCTTAGGAGTAGATTTGTTTTACTTAGATAAGTTTATATATGCTGTTGTTTTTAGTATATTAATATTTTTATTGGGATTAGTTGTGTTTAACAAAACAGAGAAGAGTTTTATTGATACAGTTTAGTTTTTAGAAGTGAGAAGCCAATGGTGAGAAGTGAGTAGGAAAAATAAAAGATAATTATGAACCATAAGGAATTAGATGTTTGGAAAAAGAGTATGGATTTAGTCGAATTAATATATGATTTGACATCACAATTTCCATCAGAAGAAAGATTTGGTTTAGTTAGTCAAATGAGAAGATCAGCAGTTTCCATACCTTCAAATATTGCAGAAGGTGCAGCAAGAAAAGGAGACAAAGAATTGATTCAATTTTTAATGATTGCGATTGGTTCGTTATCAGAATTAGAAACACAATATTTAATCACAATAAGATTAAAATTTGTAGAGAAAAATGAAGAATTAGAAGAAATGATGCTTGAAAGCAAAAAATTACTTTTAGGATTTAGAAATTATATAGCTAAGAAGTGAGAAGTGAGGGTGTTTATAATTGATAGCATAAAAAGAATAAAAATTTAGTGATACTATTCACGTTTCACTATTAACCATTCACTAATAAAATGAGTGAGATTATATTAAAAGCTGAAAACATAAGCAAACAATATAGACTAGGTCAAATAGGCACAGGCACGATTAGTCACGACCTTAATAGATGGTGGAGTAAAGTAAGAGGGAAAGAAGACCCATTTTTAAAAGTTGGAGAAACTAATGATAGAAGCACAAAAGGGGAAAGTGATTATGTTTGGGCATTAAGGGATATTAATTTTGAAGTAAAGCGTGGCGAAGTATTAGGTATTATTGGAAAGAATGGTGCAGGAAAATCAACCTTGTTAAAAATATTGTCTAGAGTTACAAGTCCCACAACAGGCGAGATTAAAACAAAAGGACGTATTGCATCGTTATTAGAAGTAGGTACAGGGTTTCATCCAGAAATGACAGGACGGGAAAATATTTACCTTAATGGTGCTATATTAGGCATGACCAAAGCTGAGATTCGTTCTAAAATTGACGAGATTATAGATTTTTCTGGATGCGAACGTTATATAGATACGCCTGTAAAGAGATATAGCAGTGGTATGCGTGTACGTTTGGCATTTGCAGTGGCAGCGCATTTAGAACCAGATATTTTAGTGGTCGATGAGGTGTTGGCAGTAGGAGATGCCGAATTTCAGAAAAAAGCCATTGGGAAAATGCAAGATATTAGTAAAGGAGATGGTAGAACGGTGTTGTTTGTGAGTCATAATATGGCAGCGGTTAAGAGTTTGTGTACATATTGTATTGTACTTGAACACGGAGAAGTTTCGTTTAAAGGTAGTGTTGAAACTGCTATCAATAATTATTTAGCTGCAAAAATGAGCTTGTCCAATATAAAACTTTCCGATAGAAAAGATAGGTTTGGTGATGGAAAAGTTAAAATTGATAATGTTAATATACATAATTTTAATGCTTTAAAAACTGGCTCGAAATTTTTAATTGAAATTCATTATCACTCCATAGATGAAACGATTAAGATTCTAGAATTTGGTATAAGTATATGGGATTTAAGAGAAAATAGAATTATTAGTATATCTTCTGCCTTAAAAAATCAAATAAGTGAAATAAAAACCAAAGGAAAAGTTATTTGCGAAATACCCGAATTACCATTATTAAAAGGAAAGTACATGCTGAATTGTTTTGTTAATTCAACTTTTGGTTTAGAAGATTATATAGAAAATGTTTTACAATTTGAGGTAAATGAAAATGATATTTATGGGAATGGAAGAATAATAGAGCCAGAATGGGCTATGATTGCAGTAAATCATGAATGGACAATATAAATTTGAGAAATGCAAACAAAAGAAGAAATTGAAGACTGGCATAGTATTAAGGATCCTTGGCAGTATAATACACATCCAGATGATAAAAAGCGTTTAGAAATTCTACTTGAAGAACTACCCAAATTAAATTATAAAAACGTTTTAGATATTGGTTGTGGTCAAGGATTTTTAACGAAACACTTACCAGGAGACCATATTTTAGGAGTAGACATATCAAATCAAGCTATCAAACATGCTAAGACTCATAATATAAGTAATATTGATTTTAAGCAAGCTTCAATTTTTGGTTTAAATGAGATGTTAGATAAAAAGTTTGATTTAATTGTTATTACAGGCGTACTGTATTCACAATATATCGGAAAATCATCATCATTGATTTATAAAATTATTGATAGTTTGCTAGTACCTAAAGGTATTCTAGTAAGTGTTCACATTAATGATTGGTATAATTGCCAATTCCCATATTTAAAATTAAAACAACGATTTTATAATTACAGAAATTATAATCATAAATTAGAAATATATACTAGATGATTTTAATGTACCATAAGATAGCTCCTACAACTCCAACTATGTGGTGGGTTAGCGTTAATCATTTTTATAGACAGATGTCTGAATTGTCTTCTAAAAGTGTAGTTTATTTAGATGATTATGATTTGAATAACCAAAACCAAGTTGTAATTACTTTTGATGGAATTTATAAGAATGTTTTAGAGTATGCCTTACCTATACTTAAACATTTTGATTACCCATTTGAGCTTTTTATAACATCAGATTACATAGGAAAGGATAATCAATTTGATAAAGTGGAACCATTATGTGAATTTACATCAATTAACGATCTTAAAAAATTAATTGAACATCGAGGAAGGTTGCAATGGCATACAAAAACACATGAAAATTTAAAAGAAGTTTTTGATTTTAAAATAATAGCCAAAGAGTTAACAGTTCCTAAGCATATTTTAAGTTTAGATAATAAAGGATTTAATTGGTTTGCCTATCCTCATGGAGAATATAATAATAAGGTACTAGAAGAAGTAAAAAGAAAGTTTAAAGGAGCTGTTTCATGCAATCAAGGAAATAATCATGATAAGTTCATCCTAAACAGATTAACAGTTTTAAATCAAACCTCGTTTAGAAAAAATAAAATAGCTTGTATTATAGCTTCCTATAATTATGGAGATTATTTAATTGAAGCTGTCGAATCTGTTTTAAATCAAACAATACAGCCTGACGAAATATTGATTACTGACGATTGTTCAGATGATGATACTCAAGAAATATCTAAAATGTACGTCAAAGATTACCCAGACCTAATTAAGTACAATAGAAACAATGTTAATCTAGGGATAGTAGAAAATTTTAACAAAGCAGTTTCTTTAACCAATTCAGAATATATATTCTTTTTAGGAGCAGATAATAGAATCTTAAGTAATTATATAGAAGATTGTGCATTGATTTTAGACAAAAGCGAAAATATTGGAATTGCTTATACTGATTACGCTTTTTTTGGTTCAAGAGCTAAAATGATTTATGATAAATTCAAAGAAAATAGAAAGAAAGGAGTAATTCATGATACTTTTTATCAAATAAGCTTTCCAAATTTTAATAGTTTAACGGAAGTATGTGAAGAACTTAAAACAAATAATTTCATACATGGATCTTCAATGTTTAAGAGGGTTTGCTTTAATACTGTAGGAGGTTATGTGAAAGGGCAAATGGCAGAAGATTATAATCTTTTTAAACGAATCACTAATAAAGGATGGATGGCTGTGAAAGCAAAAAACACTAATTTGGAGTATAGACAACATTCTGAATCACAAGCAAATAATTTATTAGCACTGCAAAATAAGCTCATTTTTTATAAGAAACGATTGGACAGCTTATTATTGAAAAAGACAGAGTTCGAAAAGTCATTTCTTTATAAAATGTCTTTTAAGACATATAATTATTTTGATTTCTTTAAAAGAAATTATACCAAACCAAAAAAAATTATAAAAAAAATTATAAAAAAATTATTAAAATAAATTGCCTTTAGTCTCAATAATATTACCTAGTTATAATCATGGAAAATTTCTTCAAAAGAGGTTGGAAACAATAATTAATCAAACCTTTTTAGATTGGGAATTAATAATTATTGATGACTGTTCTACGGATAATAGCTATGAAAAATTAATGGAATTTTACCTCAAGAATAAAAGTAAAGTTTCACATTTTATAATAAATCATAAAAATTCAGGGAGTGGTTATCTTTCTTGGGAAAAAGGGATTGAGTTATCTCAATCAAAGTATATATGGATTGCCGAAACTGACGATTACTCAGCCCCTAACTTTTTAGAAAAACAAGTTGATTTATTAGAGAAAAACAAACAAGCTGTCCTTTCATTCTGTACAAGTATATATGTAGATGAAAATGAAAATTTATTATATAAATCTAACAAAAGGACCATAGACCTTAATGTTCCTTTAGGAGGTTCAAAGATGTTTTCATCAGATAAACTCCTAGATAAGATGCCTTTTTATACATATATTACCAATGGCAGTAGTGTAGTCTTTAGAAAACCGATAAATAAAATACCTCAAGTAGTTTTTGAACATAAACAAATCTCAGATATTTTTTTGTGGACTTATTTAGTTAATTCCAAATGTTTTTTGTTTTGTAATAAGCCATTAAATTTTTTTAGAAGACATAAAGATTCCACAACATCCAAGATGTTTCATTTAAGTTTAAAAAACATCTATGAAGAAAGGGCTTTATACATTAATTACTTTGATAAAAAGGAAAAATATGCTCAATATATAAAACATTATATTGAGCATTATGTATGGAACAATAAAAAAGAATTATTGAATACCAGTATTATATCAAAAATAGAAGGTGTAAGCTGGTTAAAGTTAAAGTATTATAAAATGCTATTATTATATAGCATAAAAAGAGTTTTTAAAAAAATATAATGAAACCACCATTAGTAAGTATTATTGTACCTACCTACCAGCGACCTCATTTTTTAGTGGAAACGTTAAAAAGCATTATAGACCAATCATACTCCAATATTGAAATTATAGTCGTTGATGATGGTACCATTGGAGATTGTAATAAAGATATATGTAACAAATTTTTAAATGTACAATATTTTAAAATTGAAAACACAGGTGGTCCATGTAAACCTAGAAATGTAGGTATCTCAAAATCAAGAGGTAAATACATAGCATTTGTAGATGATGACGATATTTGGCTACCTAATAAAATAGAAATGCAAGTTAAAGTTCTTGAAGAAAATTTAGATTTTGGACTAGCTCATTCTTATTGCAAAGTAATAGACGAAAATGGTATTGAAACAGGTGAGATAATAGGAAGACCAAGAAGTAAAACAGATAAGCATGGAAATGTATTAATACGTATGATTGGAAATTGGACCTTGATGATGCCAACACCATTACTAAGGAAAACAGTAGTTGATGAAGTTGGATTTTTTAATGAAAAAATCCCTCAAACCTTTGCAGATGTTGAATACTGGTCAAGATGTGCTTTTTATACAAAGTTTTATTATATAGATAAATCATTAGTTAACTATAGGGCTCACAATAACAATATGTCTTTAAATAGGTCAAAATATATAGATATGTCAATATATTTGATAAAAATAGTTAAAGACAAGTATAAGATTAAAGCTATTAATAAAGGCATTTATAAAGGCCTAGTATTAAATTTGTGTTTAATGCAGGGTAAAATGATAAAAGTTAATGGTTTTAAAACTTTATATAATCTATTTATTCTGAATTCATTTTGGTTTGTTAATTTTAGAATCCATAAAACAATGATCAAAAAACTAATTTCATGAGTAATACTATTTATCTTATTACTGGAGGAGCAGGAAATATAGGAAGTGCATTAGCTCAAAAACTAGCCAGTGATTCAAAAAATCATCTGGTAATCATTGACAATCTTTTAACTGGAAGTATAATAAAGATACCTAAAGGAGATAATATTACTTTTATTAAAGCCAATGTGAATAATTATAATGATGTAGCTGCCGTTTTTGGTAGATTCAATTTCGATTATGTATTTCATTTTGCTGCTGTAGTAGGTGTAAAAAGAACTCTTGAAAACCCAATGAAAGTTCTTGATGACATAGAAGGGATAAAGAATATTTTATCACTTTCAAAAAACACCTGCGTAAAACGTATTTATTATTCTAGTTCCTCCGAAGTTTATGGCGAACCTTTCGAGATTCCTCAAAATGAGCATACAACTCCCTTAAATTCTAAATTACCGTATGCTATCGTAAAGAATGTTAGTGAAGCTTATTTAAGGTCTTATCAACAGGAGTATAATCTGGATTATACAATTTTTAGATTTTTTAATACTTACGGACCAAATCAAAGCGAAGACTTTGTAATACCAAAATTTATTGATTTAGCTATTAAAAACCAGAACATTACTATTTATGGTAATGGCTTACAAACAAGAACTTTTTGTTATATTGATGATAATATAGATGCAATATTAAATATTCATTTTAAAGCATTGGTTAAGAATGACATTATTAATATAGGAAATGACAAAGAAATAACAATACTGGAATTAGCTAAACTAATTATTAAAAAAACTAATAGTTTGTCTAACATTGTATATAAAAAACCTCTTAAAGAAGGAGATATGATGAGGAGATGTCCAGATATTACAAAAATGAAAGTTATTCTAAAAAGGGAGTTACTAACTGTTGAGGAAGGTGTTAAAAAAAGCGTAAAATTTTATATGACTAAGAAAAATGAGGATAGGTGTTAATCCAGCAAAAAAAGACTTTGTTGAGGTAGATGATGTATATCATAGAATAATAATACCAGTTTATATACCTAACTTAGAAGGGTACTTTAAAGAGTCACTTGCGGTTTTAAAATTATGCTTAAATTCATTATATTCAACTATTCACTCAAAAACTAGAATTAGTGTTGCTAGTAATGGTTGTTGCAAAGAAGTAAATGATTTTTTAAAACACGAGTTTGTTGATAATAGAATAGATGAACTTTATTTAATTAAAAGTAGTATTGGAAAAATTAATTCCTTATACAAAATCCTTAATTCAGTTAAAGAACCAATTATCACAATAACAGATGCTGATGTTCTGTTTTCTAATGGTTGGCAGGAAGCTGTTGAGAAAATATTTATTGATTATCCTAAGTCAGGAATGGTATCTCCGTTTTCAAACACAAAAGGATTTAGGCAGCTAACCGCTAATATATATTTTGATAATTTGTTGAATAATAATATTAAAGTTTCAGAAGTAAAAGACCCAGAAGCTTTGACACATTTTGCAAAAAGTATAAATAATGAAGAGTTTTATAAAGAAATTCACAAAAACAAAAGCATAATCTATCAAAAAAAAGGAAAAACAAAAGCTATTATTGGGGCTGCACATTTTGTAGCGTCTTATAAAAGAGATGTTTTTGACTTATATAAATATCAGTCTAATTTAAAAAAACTGTCTAGTGGAGAACAAAAATTTTTAGATACACCACCAGTTTCTAAAGGATTGTGGAAATTGTCCACATATAGAAACTATGTATATCATATGGGAAACACACAAGCCCAAATGTATAAAGATGTCTTAAAAGAAAATAAAAACGGTATTTCTACCGATATCTTGCAAAAAGTTAATGTTAAAAAAACCAATCATATTTTATATATGATTAAGAATAAGTTTTTTGCTAGACTACTATTCAGTAATAATTTTTTCCATTTCTATATGAGACGGTTTGGGTTTACTAGAAATGAAGCTAAAGAGTATTTAAAATAAGTGACATTTCAAATTTTAAATATGTATGAAAAAAAATAAAAGTGTAGCTGTAGTAATAGTAACATTTAATGCATTAAAATGGATTGATAAATGTTTAAAAAGTGTGGCCTCATATCATGTAATTGTAGTTGATAACAATTCAAGTGATGGTACTAAAGAGCACATTCTTCAAAATTATCCTGATATTAGTTTTTTTCATCAGAAGAAGAATTTAGGTTTTGGAAAGGCTAATAACACAGGAATTAAATATGCTGTTAAAGAAGGATTCAACTATGTTTTTTTACTAAACCAAGACGCATACATACAGAAAAACGCAATTAAATATTTAATTGAAATACACAAGCTTAATGATAGCTTTGGTCTTTTGAGCCCTATTCATTTTAACGGTAAAGGAGACCGATTGGATAGAAATTTCTCAAACTATTTAAAATATGATAATAATGCCGAATTTTTTGGAGATGCTATAAATGGTACATTAAAAGATTTTTATGAAGTTCCATTTGTAAATGCAGCAGCATGGTTAATACCCATAAAAACAATTGAAAAGATTGGAGGCTTTGATCCTATCTTCTTTCACTATGGTGAAGATGATAATTATTGTCAAAGAGTTACCTACCATAAATTAAAAATATTAATTGTTAGCAAGTCCAAAATAAATCATGATAGAGAAAATAGAAAAAAACCTAAATTTGAACCTTATTCAAAAAAATATTTTAGCCTTATTGAAAGCAACTATAAAGCTACATTTGGCAATATATTATTGGAGAACTTCATTGTTAAAAAACAAATACTCAAGTTAACGAAGAAAGCATTTAAAATGCTGTTATTACTTAATTTTAGATTTTTTATAGGTATTTTAAAAGAAATTTATTTGCTTAAAAAGATAAGTCCGCAAATTTCGAAAAGTAGGAAAAAGAATATAGAAATTGGGAAACATTATATATAAATGACAAATCCGTTAGTCTCTATAATAATTCCAGTATATAACAGAGAGTTCTTAATTTTTGAGACTATAGAATCTGTAATATCGCAAACTTATCTAAATTGGGAATGCATAATTGTAGACGACGGCTCTATAGATGATACAGTTAATAAAGTAAAAAATTATATAAAAAATAAAGAGAGGTTTAAGTTATATAATAGACCCAATAATTATCCTAAAGGGGCAAATTCTTGTAGAAATTATGGTTTTGATATTAGTAATGGAGAATTAATCAACTGGTTTGACAGTGATGATATTATGCATCCAGAATTTATAAGGCTAAAAGTAGAAGCATTTTTAACTGATGACTATGATTTGGTTTTATCAAAAACTTCTTTTTTCAAGGATGATATCACTAACGTTCTGGGAAAAGAAACACGAACAAATATTACAGAAAATATTATTGAAGATTTTATTATGTTAAAATCAAGTTGGTATTTGCCAGATGCTATGTGGAAAAAATCATTTTTAAAAGGGAAACAACTTTTTTCAAAAAAACTGAAAAAAGGGCAGGATAGAGATTTTCATATCCGAATGTTAGTATACAAGCCAAAGATTATGGTATTAGACTACTATTTAACATATTACAGACAGCATGAAGATGCTTTAACTAACAATTATTCAGTAAATGTTATGAAAACTTATGTTGAAGCTTTAAATTATAGAATAGATTTGTTATGTAGAAACAATGCATCAAAAAGGTTAAAATTTTATTTATTAAAAACACAAACTAAAAATTACCAATATTTATATAAAACCAAGAATAGTTTCATTTTTTTCATGAAAGTATTTAAAAAATTATTTGTTTTTAATATAAAAAACATTGTATGGGTTTTAAAATTCATGTTGGCAGTAATAATGTTTAAGTTAGTGGGGAAGGGAAGCTTTATCTTGAAAGATTGACTTTTTACTAAAAATAAAATTTGAGTATACTTTGGGAAATCCATACCATTATTAATGGTAAAAACTATCTTATTATAATTTTGCATTTTAGATAGTTTTTACTTTTCTTAATGTAATATAAAAACACAAATATAGATAATTCGATATGCTATCTAAAGTAAGAGTATTAATAAAAAAAACACTATACTATTTTTTAAATTCAACCGAAAAACACCCCAATGTTAGTTTTTCTGGCTTTTCGAGAGGATTAAAAAATGTAACTTTTGAAGGATTAAATTTGGTTCCTAATGGATGCAATTTTTTTGGAGATATTACAATTGGTTATGCTACAACCTTAGGGTACGACAATTTTTTACATGGTAACGTTATTGTTGGGAAATATTGTCAATTTGGAACAGATGTAGCCATACATTCTACAAACCACCCAATACATTATTTAACAACTTACATAAATAAAAACTTGTTTGAAGGAGAGTTGAAAAAAAATAAAATTAACAATAGAGTTAAGATTGGTCATGATGTTTGGATTGGACATGGAGTAAAGATTTTAGGAAATGTAACTATTGGGAATGGTGCAATTATAGGAGCAGGGTCCATTGTAACTAAAAATGTAGAACCATTTTCTATTGTAGTTGGAGTTCCAGCTAAAGAAGTGAAAAAAAGATTTTCTCAAGCTATAATAGATGAAATTCAATTACTTGAGTGGTGGAATAAAACGGAGTCTGAATTGGTGGTAATGAAACCATTGTTTTTTAAGGATTTCAGTAATCTTAAATCTATTTATGAAGAATCTTAGAAGTAAACCCAATAACATTGCCATCATACCAGCAAGAGCTAATTCTAAAAGATTAGTTAACAAAAATATGCTTTTGTTTAGCGATGTACCTTTAATAACCCATAGTATAAACTATGCTAAAGCCAACCTAGACATTATAAGTGATGTTTATGTATCTACAAACGATGAAAACGTAAAATCTTTAGCGTTAGATTTAGGAGTTAAAGTTATAAATAGACCTGAGGAATTATCTGGAGATTTTTCAAGCACAGTTTCAGCCCTAAAGCATGCGGTTGAATCTATTAATGAAACCGTGGATAATGTCATATTGTTACAGCCAACAAATCCGTTGCGACAAAAACAGCTCTTAAAAGAAGCCTACACCAAATATATTGAAGGCGATTTTGATAGCCTCATGACAGTAAGTATTAACAATAAAAAGTTAGGTAAAATTAATGCAGGCAGATTTGAACCTTATAATTATAAAATGGGACAACGTAGCCAAGATAT
>Ga0316209_1000726_pt1 | contig 47866 bp, 42 predicted proteins | sample 6monopyrite_MG_FD_204945 | JGI IMG/M metagenome (GOLD analysis project Ga0316209, IMG submission 204945) | Microbial mat bacterial communities from mineral coupon in-situ incubated in ocean water Damariscotta River, Maine, United States -... | ecosystem: Environmental > Aquatic > Marine >...
CCTCCTTTGGAGGAGCTGGAGGAGGCTTGGTAATTATTGATTATGGAGCAGGAAATATTAAAAGCATTCAGTTTGCTTTTAAACGCTTAGGTTATGATGCTATACTTACAAGTGATGCACAAACCATAATAGGTGCTGATAAAGTGATTTTCCCTGGAGTAGGAGAAGCAAATCATGCGATGCAAATGCTTAAAGCCTCTGGATTAGACAAAATTATACCAACTTTAAAACAGCCAGTCTTAGGTATTTGTTTAGGCATGCAACTCATGTGTAATCATACAGAAGAAAGTAACACAAATGGCTTAGGTATTTTTAATGTTGAAGTAAGAAAGTTTTCGAAAGCAGTTAAGGTGCCACAAATGGGCTGGAACACCATTACAAATTTAAAATCAGATTTGTATAAAGAAATTAATGAAGGCGAATATATGTATCTGGTACACAGTTACTATGCCGAACAATGTGAGGAAACGATTGCAACTACAAACTATGAAACAAATTATGCTTCAGCACTACAAAAAAATAATTTTTATGGTGTCCAATTTCATCCTGAAAAGAGTAGCAGTGCAGGAGAACAAATACTAAAGAATTTTTTAGAGTTATAATATGAGAATAATACCAGCAATAGATATCATAGAAGGCAAATGTGTAAGACTCACAAAAGGAGATTACAGCACAAAGAAAGTAAATAATGAAAATCCTTTAGAGGTTGCTAAACGATTTGAGGATTCAGGCATAGAATTTTTACATCTGGTTGACTTAGATGGTGCAAAAACGAGTCATATTGTCAATTATAAGGTCTTAGAGCAAATAGCAACTAAAACAAATTTAAAGGTTGATTTTGGAGGAGGATTAAAATCGAATAAAGATTTAAAAATTGCATTTGAGTCTGGAGCAAATCAAATAACAGGAGGCAGCATAGCAGTTAAAAACCCAGAGGTATTTACATCTTGGATTGAAACTTATGGTGTTGATAAAATAATTCTTGGAGCCGATTGCAACAACGAAAAAATTGCAGTTTCCGGTTGGCAAGAAGAAAGTGAACTGGATGTAATCCCATTCATAAAAAACTATCAATCTAAAGGAATACAATATGTGATTTGCACAGATATTGCTAAAGATGGTATGCTCGAAGGGCCTTCGTTTAATTTATACAAACGAATATTTAGTGAATGTCATTCTGAGCAAGGCGAAGAATCACTTAAACTTATAGCCTCTGGTGGCATTTCAACTTTTGAAGAGCTACCAAAACTTCAAGAATTGGGTTGCGAAGGTGTTATTATTGGAAAAGCTATTTATGAAAACCGAATCAGTTTGAAGCAATTGGAAAATTTTATAATTCAAAATAATTGATGATAGGTTATACATTTAAGTCAAATCCCAGTTTACAATATTTAGAAGATGTTGCTGATTGGATGAGAAGTGAGTCAAAAAACTGGAAATCTAAAACCTATTTCTAAAGCTTGCGGAAGTGGGTATAGGCTAGAATTTATAAAAGCTTTCAAAGACTATGATGATTCTAGATTGAATATGTATTTTAATTTAACTAATAAATAAATCCCTTCCTTTTGGGAAGGTTTGGATGGGCTTATTATGCTAGCAAAACGAATTATACCATGTCTGGACATTAAAAACGGAAGAACCGTTAAAGGTGTCAATTTTGTCAACCTAATTGATGCTGGTAACCCAGTAGAATTGGCAAAACAATACGCTATTGCTGGAGCAGACGAACTAGTGTTTCTAGACATATCTGCAACCCTTGAAGCAAGAACTACAACCTTAGAAATGGTTTTACAAGTCGCAGAACATGTAAATATTCCATTTACTGTTGGAGGTGGCATTTCATCAATTGAAGATGTGGACGCACTACTAAAACATGGAGCAGACAAAATATCGATAAATTCTTCAGCAGTTAAAAACCCTGATTTGATTAATCAATTATCTAAAAAATTTGGAAGCCAATGTATTGTTGTAGCTATAGATGCTAAACAAATTAAAGATGAATGGTATGTACATTTAGCTGGAGGAACCATACCAACAAAAACAAAACTATTTGATTGGGCTAAAGAAGTCGAGCAACGTGGTGCAGGAGAAATACTATTCACTTCTATGAACCATGATGGAACCAAAAATGGATTTGCCAATGAAGCTTTAGCAAAGCTTTCAAATTTGGTGAATATTCCAATTATTGCTTCTGGAGGTGCAGGAACAAAGCAACATTTTGTAGATGTTTTTACTACAGGAAAAGCAGATGCAGCCTTAGCTGCAAGTGTGTTTCACTTTGGCGAAATTCCAATTAGTGAATTAAAACAAGAATTAAAAAATAATAATTTAGAAGTACGACTATAATGAACATGAAATATAATTCAGAAGGACTTGTTCCTGCAATCATCCAAGATGCGCAAACCAAAACAGTACTTATGTTAGGTTACATGAATGCTGAAGCCTTAGAACAAACAATAGAAACCAAAAAAGTCACTTTTTATAGCAGAAGCAAACAACGTCTATGGATGAAAGGAGAGGAAAGTGGTAATGTTTTAAACCTTGTTTCCATTAAAAACGATTGTGATAATGACACGCTTTTAATACAAGTGAATCCTCAAGGACCAACATGCCATAAAGGAACCAATACCTGTTGGAATGAAGAAAATAATCAAGATTTTGGATTTATTTCAAAATTAGAGGAAACTATTACAGATCGAATAATAAATGCCGATTCTAAAAAATCGTATGTCGCTTCGTTATTTAAAAATGGCATCAATAAAATTGCTCAAAAAGTAGGAGAGGAGGCAGTTGAAGTGGTAATTGAGGCTAAGGATAACAACGACAGGCTATTTTTAGATGAAAGTGCCGATTTACTGTTTCACTATTTAATCTTGTTACAAGCAAAAGGTTATAAGCTCAATGATATTGTTGAGGTTTTAAAATCGAGACACTAATATTTTGAAGTATTTTTTAAAATGGCGTTCTTGCATCTATGTTTATAAAAAAGTATTACTACCTCTTTAAAATCCAATATTTAGGCTATCGTTTTCACGGTTGGCAAAAGCAACCAAAGGTAAAAACGTTGCACTTAATGATTGATAGGACCTTTAATTATATACTTGAGGACAACTATTTTAAAACCCTTGCTGCTGGACGAACCGATGCTATGGTATCTGCTAATGAAACTGCTTTTGAGTTGTTCCTTCATCATAAAATTGAGGATGAATCAGAATTTTTAGAATTATTTAACCGTAATTTACCACAAGATATTCGTGCTTTATCAATTATCGAAGTTAATGAAGACTTTAATATCATTCAAAGTTCAAAAACTAAAGAATATATCTATTTATTTGCTCATGGTGAAAAGTGCCATCCATTTTGCGCTTCAATAATGACGACCATTTTAGATGATTTGAATATTGAATTAATGAAAAAAGGAGTAGCTTTGTTTGAAGGCAAGCACAATTTTAAAGCCTATTGTTATCGCGCATCCAATGAAGGTTTATACAACAGAACCATTGATGTTTGTGAGTTAGAAGAAAACAATTTATATACTGCAAACTTCTTTCCAGAGAAGTCGTATGTTTTGAGGGTTGTTGGTAAGGGTTTTGGAAGAAATCAAATACGACTTATGATGGGAGCTCTTATAAAGTTAGGTAGAGGCGACATATCTTTAGACTACATTAAAAAAAGCTTATTGCCTGAAAGTACTGAAGTTATGGATTATATCGCGCCTGCTTCAGGATTAATACTTAACAGAATCGAATTTGAAGAGTAGTTTACTTTTTGTATTTTGAAACAAAATAATTAACATGAACGAAACAATACCAAGAGAAGTCTTTTCATACTTTAAACGCTTGGGCAAGAATAATAATCGCGATTGGTTTAACGACAATAAGCCAGAGTTTAAAGAATTAGAAAAAGAGGTAAAACAGTTTTATAATCAATTATATGAACGTATAAATGCGCATGATGAAGTTGATAAACTAAAGATATTCAGAATCTATAGAGATGTTCGTTTTTCTAAAGACAAAACCCCTTATAAAACACATTTTGGCGGAAGTCTCCACAGAAAAAAGCCTGAGTTAAGAGGTGGTTATTATTTACATATTCAACCAAATAATGAAAGTTTTATAGCAACTGGTTTTTGGGAACCACAAAAAGATGACTTATTTCGTATAAGAAAAGAATTTGAAATGGATGCCTCGGAAATGAGAACTATAATGAATAATAAGAAATTCAAATCAGTCTGGGGAGATTTAGTAGGAGATGAGCTAAAAACTGCACCAAAAGGTTTTGACAAAGAGCACGAAAACATTGACCTCATTAAAAAGAAAATGTACATTTTTACGAAAAAATTTACAGACAACGAAGTAGCTTCTCAAGAATTTTTAGATACAGTTGACGAATCGTTTAAAGCCATAAGACCATTCTTTGATTATATGAGTGAAGTGCTCACAACCAATCTCAATGGTGAATCTCTTATTTAAACAGCTGTAAGTGTTCTAGAATCCGAAATTACTTGAACGTTATCAATTAAGCGTTCCTTAACAATATTCATCATTCGCTTGTTTAAAGCTGAGGAATTTTGAATGTACAATTTGTACTCTTCAACGGTAAAAAGGCCAATTATCATGCCTTTGATACTGTTTCTAAATTTCATGTCCTTGTGTATAGTATTACCAATGTAATCAATTCTTTTTTCAATAGACAGGTCATAAAAAACATTCTTGTGCTTGGCAACATAGTTCTTAAAAACTTCAATAAACAAATCGTTTTGAAGCTTAATTATTGGACGTAAAACTAAGTTTTGAAAGCGTTCTTCTGTTGTCATTTCGTCGTTGATAGTTGTAGTCATAAAATCAGGACGAATACGCTTTAGGTCAAGGTCTCTATCAATCATAAGGCAAAGATTTTCAATAAAAATAAAGAAAGTATAAGCTAGTATGATGATTATTCTTTTTCGTTGTTAACTATGTTATTAACATAAAAAGCCGATTCATATAGAATCGGCTTTCAAGATTCATTGGTTAGTGATTTTATAATTATTCTTCAAGAAACTCTTCAAATGTTTTAAAATCAAGATCCTTTATTTTCTTTTCAAGTTTAGCAAAATCGGCTTTAGCATTATCAAAGCGTTTTTGAATTATTTTTAAATTTTCTAATTCATTATTTGAAGGTTTATCATAACTCGTAGCAACTTTACTGTATAAATTAGCCATTTTTTCCCTAAGCTGTGGTTCTGCAGTTCCCACATAGTTGTCTCCTGATGTTACAACCAATGTTTCTTTTAAACTGTTTAAAGAAGTTTTTACTTTGTCTTTAACTGATGGTGATTCAAGAATAGCATCAAGTTTATAAACCATATATGCTAATTCCTGAGTCATATCATACAATTTCATTGTAGTATCATGCTTTAACTTTCTATCACTGGCAGATAACCCAGTTCTATCGTCATAAACAACTTCAAAATTATGCTCAAAGGAGTCTCTTCCTTTGGTAATAACAGCCTTATAGGTTCCTGCAGTAACTCTAGGAGAAGTAAACCCTCCAAAACTAAACGTTTTACCTTTTGCAACTTTTGGGTTCTTCATTCTACCTTGCCAATTCACAATGTTGATTCCTTTTGATTTTCCTGGAGTTATGGTTGAAACAACATTGCCTTCCATATCCTTAATTTCCATCATCATTTTTCCAAACGTATGACGTTTTGGTAGCAAATATTTAATTTTTGGAGTTGTTGAAGCATTCTGGCCTACGAATTGTGTTTCAGAACCAAAACTTCCTGCAAATCCACTTTCATCAGATAATACTGCTGGTTTACTTTCAAAGAAATAAATTTTTTCAGATAAAACTTCTGGAGTTATTTCACGTAATGGAGAAATATCATCAATAATAACGACACCTCTACCATGAGTTCCCATAACTAAATCGTTAGTTTTCTTATGTAAGTCTATAAAATGAACAGCAACCGATGGCATGTTTTTAGTAAATTTACTCCATGACTTTCCACCATCAATAGTAATGTATAATCCAAACTCTGTTCCTAAAAACAATAAGTTTTCATTGACGTAATCTTCCTGAATATTTCTAGTTGTTCCAACCACATCACTAGATATAATATTAGTCCATGATTTACCAAAATCTGTTGTTTTGTATGTATAAGGATTCATATCACCTGTTGTATGACCGTCAAAAACAGCATAAGCTGTTCCTTTTCCATGCACGCTTGCTTCTATATGATAAGTCCAAGTGTTTTTTGGTAAACCTAGAATATTACCAACTGTATTGGTCCAAGTTTTTCCACCATCTTGTGTTACTTGCACATTACCATCATCAGTTCCCACCCAAATCACGTTTTCATCTAAAGGTGATTCAGCAATGGTGAAAATAGTGGTATGGTTTTCGGCACCAGAATTATCCATTGATAATCCACCTGAGTCAGCTTGATTTTGTTTAGCAGGATCATTGGTAGTTAAGTCTGGAGATATAATTTCCCAAGTGTTTCCCATATCCTCAGATTTATGCAAGAATTGGCTTCCCATATAAAAGCGGTCAGGTTGATGAGCACTTATAGCCATGGGAGCATTCCAGTTATATCTTAATTTATCGTGTCCTTCTTGTGCAAGTGGTTGAATAGTTTTTACCAATTTTCTATCTACATCATATCTCCAGACATTTTCAGCACCTTGCATCTCAGAATAGATTATATTTTTTGTAGGATGCTTCAAGACCCTAAATCCATCTCCACCACCAATAGAGTTCCAATCTCTTGCATTAACTCCACCACTTGATGACGATGGTCCATACCAAGAACCATTGTCTTGCAGGCCTCCATATATATTATAAGGTTCTGCATCATCTAAACTTATTTGATAAAATTGAGATAAAGGTAAGTTTTCTACAATTTCCATTGTGGTTCCACCATTCCAAGAGCGGTAAACTCCACCATCTGTACCTGCATACATTCTATCGGAATCATTAATATCAAAAATAATGTCATGAATATCACTATGCATATTGCCTAAAGATTTGAAAGTTTTCCCTCCATCTCTTGAAATCGACCCACTCAATCCACCTTTAATAACAATGTCTGGGTTTCTTGGGTCAACGGTTATACGTGAGAAATAAAATGGACGTACTGTAATACCAAAATCATTATTTAGTTGTTTCCAACTTTTTCCTGCGTCATCACTTCTATATAAACCTTTACGCTCAGGTTGTTCTGCCTCAATAACCGTGTATAAAATATTTGAATTTGATGGAGCTACAGCAATTGCTAATCGACCAAGTTTACCTTCTGGAAAACCATTTTGAATTTTTTTCCATGATTTTCCGGCATCTGTCGATTTATATAAGGCACTACTTTCTCCACCAGACTCAAACGACCATCCTGTTCTTCTAAATTCCCACATTGAAGCATACAATATTGAAGGGTTATTCAGATCTATAGCCATATCAGCTGCTCCAGTTCTTTCGTTTATATAAAGAATATTCTCCCAAGTGGCACCTGCGTCAATTGATTTGTAAACACCACGTTCTTCGCTGTCAGACCATAACGCTCCTAAGACAGCAACATAAATTTCATTTGAGTTTTTTGGGTTTACAATAATGTTGGCAATACGTTCAGATTTGTCAAAGCCCAATTTTTTCCAATTGGTTCCACCATCTGTTGATTTATATAAGCCATCTCCATAAGACACACTATTTCTTGTCCAAGTCTCTCCAGTTCCTACATAAACAACGTTATCGGGATCATTTGGATCTACTTCAACAGCTCCAATAGTTTGGCAATAATCATCAAAAATAGGATTAAAGGTGGTTCCTGCATCATTAGATTTCCAAACGCCACCACCAGCTGTCCCAGCATAAATAATACGTGGATTTGTTGGGTGTGCTTCCAAATCATTAATTCGTCCACTCATTAAAGCTGGACCAATATGTCTTGCTCGTAAATCTCCGAATAAATCTTTTAATTCTATAGTGTTATCATCTTGAGCTTGTATGTGCCATGGCATTAATACTAAACCCAAAACTAGTAATAATAGTTTTTTCATTAGATCATCAATTTTTGGTTGGCAATTAAAATAAAAAAATGCTGTTTAAAAAGTAGCTTTTTTGTGTTTTATAGAACACAGTCGAAACATCTACCATACTTATATTTAAGATTCTTCGACTGCGCTCAGAATGACAAATTATAGTTCTTTAGTACTTTTTAGACAGCCTCTTTAATTATATGTTTTAGTTTTTCTTGTCTTCAATAACAATTTCTTCTGGAAATTTAAATACTGAGTCATCTACTTTTGGATTTAGCTCAATTTTATCCAATGTAATAGGCTGACTTTGTCCATCTTTAATTCCTTGAGAAAGGGAAAATGGGAAGTATAATCCATCAACTTCCTGGTAGTCACTCATTTTAGACTCGGAGATCATTCCTTTACCAGGACCCATTCTGATTTCAGTTTGAACCACAAGAGGAACAAAGTTTTCAGCATCAAAAAAGTATATGCTTGAATTCTCAACTTCATTGCCTTCTACGATTAAAGGTTTTTTAGTTATCTTTAATTTAAATGTTTCTGTTCCATCCAAGTCTTCTTTTCCTAGCAATTCAAGAGAATAACCTTTTTCTTTATAATTCAAAAACGGATCTGGAAAATCCATAGCTTGAATTTTCATATTATCGGTAGATTCTTGATCACTTTTTTCAGCTTTTTGTGTTTGAAAATTAGTACTCCATAATACCTCACCATCAAAAACTCCTTGCTTGATTTCTAAACCTTGGAAGCTAACCGAAGTCATTTGCTTTCCACTTTTTAATTGAATAATTTCTACAGGAATTTCCATTCCACCTTGACTCACTTTAGCACTCATTTTAATACCTTGAAGTTTCTGCCAATTTTCTAATCCGCCAGTATTTTCAAAATAATTAGCAACAATTTCTTCAGCAGTTTGTGCATTCAATTGAGCGAATACAGTAAATGCGAACGCTACTAATAATAATTTAAATGTTTTCATAATGATTTTTTATAATATGTATTTTTATGTCAGTATTGCAATTTACAAAAACGTTACAACAATTATTGTTTTTTTTCTTTTACAATAAAAGAAATTGAATTGCATTTGATAGATTTATAAATAATCGAATCCTTATCTTTGAAAATAAATTATTAAGTTATTATTAAATGCAAAAACAACTCATTGAATGCGTTCCAAATATTAGTGAAGGACACGATTTAGATAAAATACATGCCATTGCCAATATCGTTGAAACCGTTGAAGGTGTGAAGCTTCTTGACATAGATCCTGGAGCAGCTACCAACCGAACCGTTATCACTTTTGTGGGTGAACCAGGACAAGTTATTGAAGCCGCTTTTAAATTAATTAAAAAAGCTTCAGAACTCATTGATATGAGTAAACACAGTGGTGAACATCCTCGTTTTGGAGCCACAGACGTATGCCCTTTAGTACCCATTTCTGGGATTACGCTTGAGGAAACTGCTAAATATGCTCATAAACTCGGAAAACGCGTAGGAGAGGAGCTGGACATTCCTGTGTATTTGTATGAAAAAGCTGCTCAAGAATCCAAGCGTGTGAATTTAGCCAATTGTAGATCTGGAGAGTATGAAGGCTTACCAAAAAAACTATCAGACCCAAACTGGAAACCAGATTTTGGTCCTACAGAATTTAATAAAAAAGTGGCCACAACTGGAGCAACAGCAATTTCTGCAAGAGATTTCTTGGTGGCCTATAATGTTAACTTGAATACGACATCCACACGTCGTGCCAATGCCATTGCGTTTGATATTCGTGAGGCTGGACGTGTAAAGCGTGAAGGTAATCCAATAACTGGTAAAAAAGTGTTGGATGACCTAGGCGAACCAGTTCGTATTCCTGGGAAACTAAAAGCTGTTAAAGGCATTGGTTGGTTTATAGAAGAATATGGCATTGCGCAAATCTCGTATAACCTTACCAATATTAGTATTACCTCAATGCATGAAGCATTTGATGAAACTTGTAAAGCTGCTGATGAACGCGGTTTACGAGTTACAGGATCGGAGCTTATTGGATTGATTCCATTGAAAGCGATGTTGGATGCTGGCGATTATTTTTTAAAGAAGCAAGAACGCTCTTTGGGAATTTCAGAAGCTGAGAAAATTAAAATAGCAGTAAAATCTTTAGGGTTAGATGATTTAAAACCTTTCAATGCAGAAGAAAAAATCATTGAATATGTTTTAAAAGATAAAGGAATTAAACAGCTTGTTGATTTAACCTTAACCGATTTTGCTGATGAAACTGCTGGCGAATCCATGGCACCAGGAGGTGGTTCTATTTCGGCTTATGTTGGTACCTTAGGCGTATCATTAGGAACAATGGTCGCAAATTTATCAGCTCATAAACCAGGTTGGGACGACCGTTGGGAAGAATTTTCAGCTTGGGCAGAAAAAGGACAAGCTTATAAAAACAAGTTATTGGCTTTGGTAGATGAAGACACCAATGCTTTCAACAAAATTATTGAAGGTTTCAGAATGCCAAAAGGCACAGACAAAGAAAAGAAGGCTAGAGCTGAAGTGATCGAGGCTGCAACTATCTATGCAACCAAAGTTCCGTTATTGGTTATGGAAACTGCTTGTGATTCTATGGAAGTGATGATGGCTATGGCAAAAGGTGGATTACAAAATTCATTATCAGATGCTGGAGTAGGAGCTTTATGTGCCAGAACAGCAGTTTATGGAGCCTATTTTAATGTGAGAATTAATGCTAAGGATATAAAAAATAGAGAGACTGCTGAAAGCTTGCTAGGAAAAGCAAAATCAATATTTGATAAAACCATAGCTACTGAAAACGAAATGATTGCCTATATAAACGAAAAAATATAATGAGATTTCATACACGTAATTGGGTAAAACCTCAGGATTTAAATCCAAACGGCACATTGTTTGGTGGACGCTTGCTGGAATGGATTGATGAAGAATCAGCTTTATATACAGTAATTCAACTAGAAAACCCAAGGATAGTAACTAAGTACATTTCCGAAATTAACTTTATGAGTTCGGCCAAGCAAGGTGATATTATTGAGCTGGGAATAGAAGTTACCAAATTTGGAAAAACGTCTATAACACTTCAGTGCGAAGCCCGAAATAAAATGACTCGTGAAACCATCTTAACGATTAATAACATTATTATGGTTAACTTGGGTGAAGATGGCAAACCTAAACCTCATGGTAAAACCAAAATAGAGTTTGTAAAAGATCGAATAAAATAAATTATTTAGATTCTAAAAATCCGGGAGTTAGCTCATAAATTTCCAAGTCAAAATAAGGTACAGCTGCAATAACATGATCAAAAACATCTGCCATAATATATTCGTAGTTTTGCCAGCGTTTATCGCTACTAAAGGCATAAACCTCTATTGGAATACCTTGTGAACTTGGTGCCAATTGACGCACCATAATGGTCATATCCTTATTTATAGCTGAATGGCTTTCGATATAGGTTTCAAGGTATTTTCTAAACACACCAAGGTTGGTTAAATTTCTTCCATTTAATAATTGGCTTTTATCAATATTATTAGTGGTATTAAAGGCATCAATATCTTGTTGACGTTTATTTAAGTAACTAGAAATAATTTGAATATTTTTTAATTTATCTACTTCATTTACAGTTAAATACTTAACACTACTTAATTTAATACTTAATGAACGTTTTATGCGTCTTCCTCCAGAGGTTGTCATTCCTCTCCAGTTTTTAAAGGAGTCGGAAATTAAGGCATAGGTTGGAATGGTTGTAATGGTTTTATCGAAATTCTGGACTTTTACAGTCGATAAATTAATCTCTATCACATCGCCATCGGCTCCATAATTATCAAACGTAATCCAATCGCCAATACGTACCATATCGTTAATAGATACTTGAATACTAGCAACAAAACCTAAAATAGTGTCTTTAAAAACCAGGATTATTATGGCAGAAGCTGCACCTAGACCAGTAATAAACTTTAAAAACGGGATACCAGTTATAATGGCGAATGCAGAGAATAAACCAACTACCCAAGCAAATATCATAAACACCTGGATATAGCTATCAATAGGCTTGTCTTTTAGTCTTGGAAGTGTTTTAAAATAATCTTTTAAAGTATTTAAGAAGCTTCGTACTACCCATAATGTTAAGATGATACCAAAAACTATTAGGGATTTTTCTATAATGTTTTCCCAATACGGAAAATCTAAAAAGACCATAGGCACATACTCAATCGCAACAAGTAACGGAATAATATGTGCTACATTTCTAAAGACTTTATTGTTGACCATTAAGTCATCAAAATTGGATTTTGATCGTTCGGCTAGCTTTGAAAAAATTCTAAGTAAAATTTTACGAACTATAAAATCTATTATAAAAAGAACAATTAAAAGCCCTATGAGCATCGCTATCATGTTTAAATAACTTGCATTGGAATTTGAGACTCCAAGAGATGTAAAAAAGTCAAATAGTATTTGTTTTATCCGATCCATTATTGTACAGCAGCTTTTAGGTATTTACGTTCTAAAGAAAAAGTTCCAAACGGAATAATTGAAGCAAGCAAAACCTTTTTAAAATTCGCTTTAAACCATTCATTTTCAGATTTGAGCATAAATGCAAGTATCACGTAGAGCATAAATAAAATACCATGTGGCATACCAAGCATTTTGACATATTGAGGGTCATTACCAAAATATTTAATTGGAGTCGCTATAAAAAGCAGTAAAATATACGACAAGCCTTCTAAAAAGGCGACAAATCTAAAAATGGATAAAAGTGAAAACATGAGCTTGATTTAATTCATGCAAAGATATTATAACGCTTTAGTGTACCAAAGTATTTGCAAACAAAAAGCGCTACCCATTCAGGTGCGCTTTTTGATGTGATTTGAGGCAATAGAATTATTCTCCGACTGTCGAATTGGACATTAAGGCGAAAAATTTATTAATGTTTGGTAATATTACAATACGAGTTCTTCGGTTTTTTGCTCTACTCTCTTTAGAGTCATTATCAACCAATGGTTGGTAACTACTGCGACCAGAGGCGATTAGCTTTTCTGGAGCAACGTTGTATTGGTCTTGAAGTTTTCTAACTACCGAAGTAGCACGTAAAACGCTCAAGTCCCAATTATCTGTTACTTTTGCATTATTAATACTTCTTGCATCTGTATGTCCTTCGACCATAACATCGATGCTTGGTTCGGAGTTTATAACATCAGCTAATTTTTGTAGGATAGCATCAGCTTTATTGCTTACTCTGTAACTTGCTGTATTAAACAATAATTTATCAGAAATAGAGATCATCACTACGGTTTCATCTATACTAATTGCAATATCTTCATCTTCATTTAAGCTCGACGTATCAAGTGTTTTGGTTAAATTATATGAAACAGCAAGATTCATGGAGTCTTTTAATGTATTTGCTTGTCCTAAAAGTTCAGGATCAACTTGCTTTAAGGTTTCACGCATTTTACTTTTAGTATCATTAGAAATTACTGCAACATTGGCAATGGTTTCAAGTTTAGCATCATTCTCAATGCTTAATTCTGTATTTAAGTCTGATAAAGAATTAATTTTTTTATTGTATTGGTCCACACGAACCTGAATAGCACTAAATTTAGTTTCTAAGTCTTCTTTTTCGACTCTAGTTTTAGTCAGTTCACTTTTAATTTGTCCGTTTTCGGTTTCTAAAGCAACGTATTTTTTTTTAGATACACAAGAGGTTAAAATCAATCCGCTTAATAATAGAATTGAGAGTTTTTTCATAATGTTAGTTTTATGGATTAAATTGTTTAAGAGTATTTACGGTTATAATCTGCAATTGGATTTTCCAAACACCTTTTTTATCAAAAAAATAAAAAATGAGTTAAAAAGATGTTGATTTTTTTTGTATCTTAAATGTCCCATTTGTCTCAAAACCCACCATGTGTAATTTGTAGTTATAAACTAACAAAAATCATGTTTTTCATTAATAAATGTGATTAATTTTATTGGATAATTAAATTAAAGCATATGAAAGTATTTGACGATAAGCACATCAAAAATGTAGTTTTTGTTGGTGCACACAATAGTGGCAAGACAACCCTTTCTGAGACCATGCTTTTCGAAGCTGGTCTTATTAATAGAAGAGGTACCGTAGAGGATAAAAACACCGTTTCAGATTACCATGATATAGAGCACCAACGCGGTGCTTCTGTTTTTGCTACACCTTTGCATACCGAATGGCGGAATTACAAAATTAACATAATAGACACTCCTGGGCTAGACGATTTTATTGGTGAAATTATTTCATCTATTCGTGTCGCTGATACTGTGGTTACTGTTATTAACGGAAGGCAAGGAGTTGAAGTTGGCACCGAAATTATTTGGAGCTATATAGATAAATACCATAGACCAACATTATTTGTGGTAAATCAAATTGATCATGCTGACACTAATTTTGAAGACAACTTTAAAAGTATTAAGAGTTTAGTTGGCAATAACGCTGTTATGATACAATACCCAATTAAAATTGATGGTGCACAATGTATTATAGATGTTTTAAAGATGCGTTGCTATAAGTTTAAGCCAGAAGGAGGGAAGCCAGAAAAAATTGATATTCCAGCAGACCAATTGGACAAAGCCAATAAACTGCATAATGAATTAGTTGAAAAAGCTGCTGAAAATGACGAGAATTTATTAGAACTCTATTTTGACAAAGGCACGCTTAACGAAGATGAGCTGAGATTAGGGCTTAAAGCTGGAATGTTAAACCATGAAGTATTTCCTGTTTTCTGTGTATCGGCACTTAATGACATGGGAACAGGTCGATTAATGGGCTTTATAGATAATGTTGCACCTGCTGCTGCCGATTTGAAACCTGCTCAAAGCAACGAAGGAAAAACTGTAGAAGCAAAAGCAGATGCCGACACAGTTTTATTTGTTTTTAAAACATTATACCAACAAAATCTAGGGCAAATAAGCTTTTTTAAGGTAAAATCTGGAGAGGTAAAACTAAATGATAAATTCATTAATTCACATACAGGTGAAACCGAAACCATTAACCAACTATTTATAATGGATGGCAAGAATAGGGAGCCAGTTTCCAAACTTTCAGTTGGTGATATTGGTGCCACTTTAAAGCTAAAACATACAGGAACCAATGATACTTTATATAGCGGTAACACACCAATTAGCATGAAGTATATACAATATCCAGAGCCTCGTATCACTAAGGCCGTTGAAGCAGTAAATAACAATGACGATGAAAAGTTAAGTGAGGCTCTAAAACGCATTCATAGTCAGGATCCAACAGTAGTTATTTCTTATTCAAAAGAATCTAAACAACAATTATTGGGCTGTCAAGGCGAACTACATTTATCAGCTATTAAATGGACATTAGAAAACATGTATGGTGTTGAGGCGGCATTTAAAAAACCTAAAATTCAATATAGAGAAACCATACAACGCTCATCAACAGCAAACTACAGACATAAAAAACAATCTGGAGGATCTGGACAATTTGCACAAGTACACATGAAGATTGAGCCTTGGTATGAAAACATGCCTGAGCCAGAAGGATTTAACATAAGAGGAAAAGAAGAAGTGAACTTGCCTTGGGGAGGAAAATTAGTATTTTATAACTGTATTGTTGGAGGCGTAATAGATCAACGGTATTTACCATCTGTCATGAAAGGCATATTGGAGGTTATGGAATCTGGTCCATTAACAGGATCGTTTATACGTGATGTACGTGTTATGGTTTACGATGGAAAAATGCATTCGGTAGACTCAAACGACATTTCATTTAAAATAGCAGGAGCGCACGCTTTTAAAGAAGCCTTTCTAAACGCAAATCCAAAACTTTTAGAACCTACAAACGAACTGACCGTAAAAGTACCAGAAGAAATGACAGGAAGTGTCATGACCGATTTACAATCAAGGCGTTCAATAATACAAGGTTTTGAGAATTTAGATAATTATCAAATTTTAAAATGTCAAATACCAGCCGCCGAATTGTTTGGCTATTCAACCGATTTACGATCATTAACACAAGGTAGAGCAACATTTAGCTCAACATTTGCGTCGTATAAGCCAGTACCAACAAATGTTCAAAAAGAATTAGTAAAAGAAGAAGTTTAACACATAATAAACATAACACATGCAAGCAAAAGTATCATATTTAAGCGATCTCAAGTTCAATTTAGAAACTTGGAAAAGAGAGTTACGTTTTCATTTTAACGAAATGGACACATTTGAAGAAAAGTTAGAAGAAATAGCTAGTAGGGAATTTGGCAAACAGGCAACAGTTCCTTTAGAAAATTTTCAAAATAAGATAATGATTGAAAAAAATGCTATTTCAAAATTAATGCATAGAATTAGAAATAAAATGACAAATATTAATAATGCAAATTTTAATGAAAGCATAGATGGTCGTTTGCAAAATGAGCAGCACACCTTGAAAGACGATATGCGTACTTATATTAAAATGCATTACGATTTAAAAGAAGACATGATGAATTATTTTCGTGAATGGCTTTAATATTTATTTATCAATCACTCAAAAGAGGTCATTTTAAATTTAAGATGGCCTTTTTAGTATCTGGTTTATTTGTTACTTGACATAATATAAATTATAGTACAAATGTTCATTATGTAGTTTAAGCCATTGTTTCCATTTGATAGCTATAATGTAGTATTATGTAAAATATCCCAGAAGCATTCGTTTTCATTTTAATAATTAGAACTTGGGTCATTAAACTTATAAGCGGTTTGCTTCGCAAAGTTTTTTAAAACATTATGTATCTATAATTAGCCGTTATGTAAAATAGCCGCTACCAAGCGCTCGATTGTTTTATAAAATCAAATTGCTCTGGCAATTTATTTTACACACAATTATCCATCGCTTGCCAACGCCAAAATAAAAGCTAACCTTTTTGCTCTTATTAAAAATCGCGTATTCGATAAAATGTACGTAATAAAAAATTTTAGACGATTCTCGTCAAGTTGCCACAAGAGCATAAATTTTAAGAAAAATAAAATTCTATGCACTTGTTATATTTAGAACTTCAATTAATCCTTTTTTAAAATATTCTTATCTTTTTTTCTTGATAAAAAAAGAAACAAAAAAATCAAGGCTGCATATAATTTTGGAAACAATTTACGGTTCATTCGCTATATTTTAGGAAACATTGTAACTCGTTAATATTGCTTTGAAAACCCTTATATAATTGAAACTCTTAATAATAGTTATTACTAAATTCCTAAAATATGTACGCTCATTTCTCCTATTGTTTTAGCCAAAATTTTATGAGGCCAAGGTTAACCATCAAGATTCTATTTTACATAATATATTTAAGAACTATCTATTCATTTGATATTGGAATACTAACAGGAACAGGAATTTGTGCTAAAACGTTATTGTAAATATCAACTTCTGTAGATTCTGTTTCAATAGAAACTATTAAGCTATAATCAACATCGGAGTTATATCTCATTAGCTTTTTTCGGTTTTTCCACCAACCTCCAATTGGATAAATAGCAACCTTATTTCTTAATGCTAAATCTGCAGCCGAACCTTCCCATAAGTCCTTATGAATACTTCCTTTATCTCTAACTTGACTACCTAATAACCAATTTTCACTACCTTCTTGCACGTAATCATCCTGTTCTTCTTTAATAGCTTTACTTACACGAGCTTTAAACCTTTCTATACCTTCATTTCTATCTATCATTTTAAATCTCAAACCATGTGATTTATATGATTGATCACTTGCGTATCTTCTATTTCCAGGATTTGGTTCAATAAAATATGACAATGTTATTTTTAATTTAACATTCGTCTCTGCTAAATCAGTTAATATGTCACTAGGCCAAGGCAAATCAAATAGATGAAACTCATTTGTTTTAGCCTTACTTTGTTCATATTTATATGGTCTTAAAGACCTCTCTGCAATCATTGTTAAAGAATTTTCAGCACTATACTTGGCTTTGCTTAAATTTGGAATTCCATAGCCGATTTTAGATATAAGATTCCATTTTTCATCTGAACTTAAGTCACTAATATTTGAATTATTTAGGAGCGCACTACTCCATTCAGCTGAATGTATCATTAAAGCCCTTATTGTCTCTGGTTTATAATTTGGATACATTTGATATAATTCAGAAGCAAATTTAGAAGCCAAAGCAACTGATGCGCTTGTGTCGGAAAATGTTGTTAACCATGATCTTCCTACACCTCCTACACCTGTTGATAAAAGTTTTAATGAATCATGATCTAGAATTCCTGAATTAACTATTCCGTCATTTCCACCTTCAAATACAACATCTGGCTTACGAGGCCATCTTTTATTCCATTTTAAAGAAGTAGAATTACAAGGTGACATTTGACCTCTTTGTGCTAGTAACTCTGCTCCAGGGAATTCTTGAACATCTAACCTGTCTTTCTCTGTAAATGAACCAACTGTAATTGCATTAAATGATTGAGCAGGATCTTCAACAGAAAAATCTTCATTAGATATTGGATAATTTAACCTATCATTTAATGGTAAATTACCTCCAGATATTAGAACTAATGTGTTATCGTTTCTCTCATTTATAGTACCAAATAATTTTTGATCTATAGCAGCAGACCAAGAGGAAGGTCTACCTAAATATTCATTATCTGGTGCTGTTACAGCTAAACATACTATTCTTTTTGAAAATGGATTTATTACTTCTGCGCTTGCAATGGCTTCCAATGTAATTTTTCCATATAAATCAGGATCATTTGCTGTACTAGCGTCAATAATTTTTATACTTTCAACATTATTTGTTATGTTAATGATTCCAGTATTACTTAATGGCTCATTTAAATCACCATATAAAATGATACCTGCCATTGGTGTTCCATGTCCTTGCCTGTATGAATCAGCTGTTGTCCATTCTGGATTTATAGAATCCAAATTTCTTGCAGGAATTAAATCCTCTAAAAGAGGATTAGTTCTATTGACACCAGTATCTAAAAGACATACAACTACATTACTTTGAGCAATTTCATTATTAATTCTTTCTTTTAAATCGTCAATAAACTCACCTTCCCAAGTTTTATCCAAATTTGTAAAGAAATCTGAAGTTTCAATTGGCTTTCTTAATTCAGCTAAATTATTTTGGTATAATAAAGTTCTAGCCAATTGTTCAGGTGTTCCTTTTATTAAACCAACAATGTTCTCTGGAAACTCTAATATTCTTTCGTTTGTTATAAGTCCGCTATCGCTCAAAGAATTAATAGATGATAAAACTTCTTCTCTACCTACATTACTATACCAAACCTCCCACCAAACATCTTGACCTGCTGTAGGGAAATCAATTTCAGGTTCTTGCCAAAAACTTTCTAGAGTTGCTGATCTAATGTTTTCAATATTTGAAATTAAATTTTGATTACGTGGATTTCCACCAGAGGTGTCTTCGGTTAAATATTGTTCAATCTTGGTTAGAAAATTAGAAACAGCTCTTTTGTTTAAATAAACTGCAATTTTATATACAACTTGTTGCTGTCCATCAACATCGTTAGTAAATATGGCTTTACATGAAGCTAATCTAATGTTATCTCCAGCATCTTCAAACCTATCAAATGTTAGTTCAAAATTAATTGCTGATTCAAATTCAATATATACAAATTCATAATCAGCATCTCCTTCTGAAAATTCGGTAACAGCATTATTAAATGATTGTTGTATATGTGTTCCATGCTGTTGCCTATTTGATCTAGGTTTTAAATTGAAACCTCCACCTCCATGTGTACTATATGGAAATGAAGAAGTGTATCCATTTAAAAGAATATGATTTAAATCTGACATTTATTAGAAAGGCTTTTTTCTAGAATTTATTATTTCAGTTATAAATTCTAAATTAGATTTTTCCTCTCCGTAAATAAGAATATTTTTTAGGAAATCTTCACAAACTCGTTTTAAGTCGGAAAAATTAAGTCCTATAGATTTTTTGGATAGATTTAGAAGTATATTATCAGAATCAGATAACTTTTCGCTTAATTCTCTTTTATAAAATTGATAAATTTGTTTTTCTGTAGGTAGTGGATAATTAATAATATCATCAAATCTTCTAAAAAGTGCCTCGTCAAGATTTTCTGGCATATTTGTAGCAGCAATAATTAAACTATTTGATTCATCCTTTTCGATTTGCAAAAGAAAACTATTCAAAACTCTTTTTATTTCCCCTACATCATTACCATGATTTCTTGTTGTTCCTATACTATCAAATTCATCAAATAAATAAACAGCTCTAAACTCTTTCATTGTATCAAAAACTAAACGAAGTTTAGCAATTGATTCTCCCATATATCTACTTATAAGACCATCAAGTCTAATAACAAATAAAGGTATTCCCAGTTCATTTGATAACACTTTTGCAGTCATTGTTTTACCACAACCAGGTGGTCCAGTAAGGAGTAATTTCTTTCTTGGAAATAAGTTATGCTGTCTTAATTTTTCAATTTGCTTTTGCTCATCTAAAATTCTGATTATGATTTTTTTTAGTTTATCATTCAAGACCATATCTTTCAATTTGTCATTAGGTCTTGTGAATTCTAATAAATCATTCAACTCTTTTTGAGCAGCATTTACTGGTAAGTTTTTTAGACTTCCAACATCAAGTTTAGACTTTTTAGAATCCTTAATTAACTTCTTTAGCTCTTCAGCTAGTTCTTGACGACCCTTTCTAGCCTCTGCAGCAGCTATTTGCATTGCAGTAGCATAGAATCGAGAATCATCTCCATCACTAAAAGATTTAATTAGACTTTTTATTTGTTCTGCAGCTGCCATTTTATATTATCATGCTATTCGCCGTAAAAATATACAAAAGTTTCATCAATTAATTATGTTATAGTGCAATTTTAAAATTAAATTTATTAATAATTCCATTCCACACACATTATGCTTCCCTCCTACGTCGTCGCATAAAAAGTGTTCCATTAACATTGTAGAAGAAACTTTTGAGAATAAATTTTTTGAGGAAACTGTAGTAACAACTTTCGCTTTTAACCAAAGCTCAAGTTACATAACGCAGAACATTATAGTACAAATATATAGTAATTTCTGTATAGCCGTTTTTTAAGCTATTTACACATAATTGTAGATATAGTGCCTTTAGGTCTATATCGTCAACAATTATGTTAAAAGAAATGACGGTTCATTAACTTGTAGGTTTATTTGATAGCTATAATTCTATACTATGTAAAATATCCCAGTATGTTTAATACTTCACAAGAAGCCTTTGTACTTGGGTCATTAAACATTCGTGTTTTACTTCTCGTATAATTTTAATATTCTGTACAATTGTTCAAGTTTTTTTAAATACGCGATTCTCAAGAAACTTCACGTTTACACATTTGATACTATAATTTGCCATTATGTAAAATTGCCGCTACCAAACGCTCGATTGTTTTTATAAAATCAAATTGCTCATAGCAATTTATTTATAACTCAATTATCCATCGCTTGCCAACGCCAAAAAAAGCAAAACCTTTTAGCTTCGTATTTATAATTATTTTATAATTGATATTCACATTAAAAAAGTTTTCACAGGCTTTTCGTTTGTTTTCCACAAGAGTACAAAATTTCTCTGCGAGTAAATTTTTGTACACTTGCTTTATTTATACTTCCATTACTTTATTTTTTAATTGTAACTATTAATTGGCTGTATATATATTATGTAAAATAGATTTAAGCTTTTAAACTTTCAATCTTTTAATTCTTATCTTTTTTTCTTAATAAAAAAAGAAACAAAAAAATCAAGACTGCACAAAACTTTGGAAACAATTACGTTTCGTTACACTATATTTTAGACTATTTTGCGTTAAGAAAATGTACCCAAAGTACATTTTTAGCTAAATACGATTTGAAACGAACATTTAGTAAAGTATTGTATCCAAATACAATCATCCACTGGATAATTGCATTTGTATAGCCTAAAATATAGACGCTCCTCTCTCCTATTGTTTTAAACAAAGTTTTATGAGGTCATTTTAACATCTTACTTCTATTAAACATTGCGTTTACTATTGAGTTTTGATACGCACACAAGTCGCCCCAAATTTATGTTTTTCGGTTCGTGAAATGCAAGGGTGAATAAAATAAAGCTATTTATCCAACGCTACATCCAACGCATCGTAAACCGCTTTATCCCTTGCATTTGACTCATTCAAAACATGGTAATCGGCTTTCCTTGGCGCTATTGCTAAGGTTTAATTTTAAACTCTTTTATTATGGATGTTATTAATTATCTTTTCTATTTTAGGCTTAAGCCTTACCGCTGTTATTTATTTTTAGGTATATATCCTACTTGTAGGTTTAAAATACTTTATATGCCTAAACAAAAAGTTTATTTACACGCTATTTGGTTCTTTTGGCTAGAGCTTGGTATTACAAACTTTCCTCCTCCTTCTTAGGAGGTTTTTTTGCTTTTCAAAGAGCCAAAATTTTATGAGGTCAATTCCTATCGTTTCAACACTTCTTTAAACTGATAAAAGAAACGTTCTATCAGGCGTAAGTCTTCGGTAATTATTTCTGCTGCACCTCGCATTTCCTGTTTAAAATCTAATTCTTTATTGTATGATGTGATGAGTTTTTCTGGTAACTCAACATCAATTAAATAAAGCCCATCTTGGTTTGGAATTATTGAAATAGTTTTAACTATCCCATTCAAAACGCCAAACTCAGTATCAGGATAATTTTCTAATTTAATATTTACATGTTGCCCAATTTTAATTTTACCTGAATTTTGAGCTGGTGTTTTTAATTTTGCAATAAATGACGAATTTTCACTTGGTATAATCGTAAACACTAAATCGCCTTGATTTACGGTTTGATTAGTATTCCAATAATTTAAAAACGACACTTTACCATTTATATTCGATTGTAAAACATAACGTTGTTCCCAATCTTTAATAACTTTTTTAAGTTGATTAAAAGATTGAATTACATTTTTAAGTAAAGTCATTTCTTCTTTAATCCTATTAATTTCTGAGCCTTTAGAGGTTTTATGTGCATTGCTTATAGCTTCTCTCATTTGAGAAATTGAAGACTCAAAATTTTTATAATTACGATCTGCTTGAGCAAACTCCAACTGCTTATTTTCATAATCTTGTTCAGCTATGATTCCTTTTTCAAAAAGTGATTTGTTACGTTCTAAATCTTTTTGTTTAAACTTTAATTCGGTTTTATTGAGTTCTCTTTGCGATTTCAAGCTTTGTAAACGTCTATTTAATTCTGAAATAGAATATCTGTTTGCTAAAGCTTCATTAAAAAAAGGTTCTAACTCATTATTAAGTTTGTATTGTATGTAACTATTTTCAAAAAACGCAAACTGCGATTCAATATCGCCAAGAAAAAGTATTGGAAAATTATCTATTGGAAAATGAAACGATTTGTTGGTTATTTTAATAGTATCAATAATATTTTTTAGTGCAAATACATCTTTATAATTTGCTGTGTTTTCAATTATAGCTAAAGGTTGATTTTTATTAACCAAATCATTATCGTTAACTAAAATTGCAATTAATGTTCCTGTAGTTTTAGCATATACTTTTTGAGGTGGTATTTGTATAGTTAATAACGCTTCTGCTGAAATGGTATCTGGGTATTTTACAAACCATGACAAAAACAACAACAATAAAATCAAAGCTAGAAATAAAACACTTCCCCAACGTATCATCCAATTAGGAACAGCTGTAAGTATTTCTTGTACGTCTTCGCTACGTAATTCTAATTCTTCGATATGTTTGTTTTTTTTATTCACTTTTTATTGAACGCAAATGACGCTGATTTTTTATGATTAAATATGATTTTTTACTACTTACTGCTACTGAATATTGTATACTAACTCCCCAACTCCAACTGGTTCTTTACCAAATTATAATAATTTCCTTTTTGTTTTACTAAAGCCTTATGATTTCCAACCTCTACAATTTTTCCTTTATCGAGTACTACAATTTGATGTGCATGCTTTACAGTACTTAATCTGTGTGCAATAACAACAACCGTTTTATCTTCAAAAAACGTGTTTAGTTTTTCCATAATTACTTTTTCATTATTGGCATCTAAAGCAGATGTTGCTTCATCAAAAAATAAATAATTTGGATTTTTATAAACTGCTCTAGCAATAAGTAAGCGTTGTTTTTGTCCTGTGCTAATGCCAACACCTTCCATACCTATTTTTGTGTTGTAAGATAAAGGTAAGCTTTCTATAAATTCTTTTATGTTGGCAACATCAACTGCATGAGCAAGTTTTTGTTTATCTACATAATCTACACCAACAGCAATATTATTAGCAATGGTATCATTAAATATATAGCCTTCTTGCATCACGACACCACATTCGTTACGCCATATTTTTTGTGATACGTTTTGCAAATTGTAATTCCCAATTTTTATGTCACCTTTATTAGGTTCATAAAATTTTAAAAGCAGTTTCATTAATGTGGTTTTGCCACTACCACTTACTCCGACTATGGCTGTAATTTTATTGGCAGGAATTAACAAGTCTAAATCTTGTAATACCATCTGGTCTGAACCAATATATCTAAAATACAGATTAGATAACTGCAAATCAGAGTCTGGTAAAATGTCACTAATCTTTTCTACATCTTGTTGTTCTTCATCTTCTTTATTGTGAATCTCTCCTAAACGTTCTAACGATATTTTTGCGTCTTGCACTTCTCGTATAAAATTAATAAGTTGTGCTATTGGTGAGTTTAATTGTCCAACGATGTAACTTATGGCGAGCATCATTCCGAGAGTTATCTCTCCATCAATAACTAGTTTTGCAGAAAGTACAGTAATTAAAATATTTTTCACTTCATTAATAAATCCTGAACCTACACTTTGGTATTGTTCTAATGCCAAGCCTTCAATTGATATTTTAAATAAACGTGCTTGTAAAAATTCCCAAGACCAACGTTTTTGTTTTTCGGCATTATGCAATTTTATTTCTTGCATCCCATTTATAAGCTCAATAACCTTGCTTTGCTCTTGACTTACTTGCGAAAAACGTTTATAATCTAAATCTCTACGTTTTTTTAAAAAAATAATAATCCATAAAAAATACAACAAACTACCAACTAAAAATATACCAAACAACAGCAAATTATAGTAAGCCAACACAAAACTAAATACAACAAGGTTAACCATTGAAAACAATACGTTTAACGACGATGTGGTTAAAATACGTTCTATCCGTCTATGGTCGTTTATGCGTTGTAAAATATCGCCTGTCATTCTGGTATCAAAAAATGCAATAGGCAAGTTCATAAGTTTTATAAAAAAATCTGAAACTAATGATATATTAATGCGCGTACTTAAATGTAAGAGAATCCAACTGCGTATCACCTCAATGGCAGTTCTACCAATAAACAAAGCCAATTGTGCAAATAGGATAAGATAAACAAAATGGACATCTTGGTTTTTTATACCAACATCTACTATACTTTGCGTTAAAAACGGAAAAATAAGCTGTAGTAAACTAGCTGCTATTAAACCTATAACTAATTGCCATAAAAATTGTTTGTACTTAAATACATATTTTGACAAAAATTTAAAGCCAAAATCAGGCTTATCTGTGTCAAAATCTGAATTATAGAATTTTGCAGTTGGTTCTAATAATAAAGCGATACCTTCTTCTGTTTGATCTGTGGCATTATTACCTATCCAGTGTTTTAAAAAGTCTTCTTTGCTGTATTTTAACAAACCATGAGCTGGGTCAGATATAAAAAAAATGTTGTTTTTTATATTATACAAAACAACATAATGGTTTTTGTTCCAATAAAGGATGCATGGCAATGGTGCTTCGAGTAACTTTTCTAGATTTATTTTAACTCCTAAACTCTTGAAGCCCACTTTTTCGGCAGCATCACTTAAGCCTAACATACTACTTCCTATACGTATAGTTTCACTAAGTTTACGCAGTTCTTGTAAGGAAATAGTTTTGCGGTAATGTTTTGCTATGATTTTTAAAGAAGTAGGGCCGCAGTCTTTATAGTCGGCTTGTTTGTAGTGAGGGAATGATTTAAACATCTTTTTTTACCAAATCTTGCATGCCGTAAAATTCAATTGCCTTTTGCTTAAGAGGATTTGTACTCCATTCTTCCCATTTGTTGGTATATGGGTTATAACCGCATTTTAGCGGTTTAGATAGATCGTTTTCTTGATCTTCTAGGTAAGCTCTACAATCAGTACAAATATACCTAAACTCACAATCTTTACAGACAGCAATCTTTTCTTTAGTGACATTCCAGTATTTTTTAAAACTGGGATGGTCTAGAGCTTCTTGTAAGGTCGTGTCTTTTATATTCCCAAAACTTTGCGACATTGATGGGCAGTTTTTGATGTTGCCTTCAGTATCAATTGATATTTTTCTATTTAAACATGAATTATGATTTAAAGATTCAGTAAAATTTTTAATACTAACTGCAAAATTAATAGTAGAAATTTTACCACAATGATTGTTTGAAGGAATTGACTGAACTGAATGTACAATTTCCCCTCTTCCCTGAACAACAGGAAATATAATTTTATTTTTATCCGAATCCAAAATCGTCACGCTTAGCAATCTGGGATATATTTTAATTAATTCTTCAAAATACTTAAAATCTTCGAATTTCATACTTGCAACTACATCAACAGAATGAATTATGGAATGGGAATGCTTAATATTTTGTAAAATAATTTCCAATTTCTTTGCAGAAGTATCGAAAAAGCGTATTTCCAAATGTCTACAATTTAATTCTTCTAACTGATCTAAAAATGATATATAATCATAGCTAGATTCACTATTTAAATCCATAATTGAATTGGTTATTTCAAAAGGGGTATCCCAAGATCTATCCAATTTGGGAAACAATTCTGGGGTTTTTGTTAAAAAAACAAATTCATTACTAATTAGAAAATCAAAATACTCATCAATAATATTGTCAAATTTATTCTCGTATTTTTTTTTAATAAATTCTATTGATTTAGATTCGTACTTATCAAGAATCTCGAACAGTTCATTTGGTATGAATTTTATTTGCTTTCTTTGCAAATCACAAATTATAGATCTATTAACGCCTTTAACGGGGATACAATTAGCAAATAGCTTTACTTTTTGATGCATAAATTATTTTACTAATTTTGAAATAGGTCTATAAAATCGAAAAGGTATTGCTTCTTTAGTCTGTAACTTATGGATGCAAATATAATTTTCATACTTCAATGTTCTTTGAGACGTTTTTATTTTTTTTGCATTTAAAATAGTTAAAGGAAGATTTGATTTTTTCATTTTTTTTATGTCTTAAGAGATTTTGCTATATATTTTTCAATATAATAATTGCAATTTTTTGACAACCAACCAAATTGACCCTGGGGGTTAACTTCTAAAAAAACATATTCATTAGAACTAGAATATATTAAATCAATTGAACCTGTGTTTATATCCATTTTATTTATAAATTTCTTAATTTTTAAAAGTACATTTTGAGGTACCTTAACAGGAACACATCTGTTTTGTTTATTATCGTCGTAATTCCTGAAATCTATTTCAGTCTTTTTATTACTTTGTGAAAAAATAGCCATTGGATAAAACTTGCTTTTAATAAAGAATAAACGAATTTCATATTTTTTTTCTATACATTTTTGAACATAAATTGGAGCAAAAAAAGAATCTAATTTATCTATCATTTTTTTAGTAACTACTTTCACTCCAGTGGATATAAATTTTTCATTGTTAACATTTATGCTTACTGGATAACGAATATCTTTTGTAATACATTTTTCAAAACCACTTAAAAACTTGATTAAGCTTTCTTTACTTGTAGTAATTAATGTGTCAGGTATTATTAATCCACATTCTTTAGCGTATTCTAATTGTGTAAGTTTATAATTTTCAATTTCTTTTATAAACGAACCAATATACTCAACGTCCTTTTTTAAGAATAACTCTATTGACTTGATAACACTGTCAACTTCTTTCTTTAGATAGAAAAAAACGGAATCAGATGTAAAATTAGCAGGTGGAAGCAATTTTAATCGCCCCCTTCTGTGCCAAACTTTCGTTATTCGTTTTTTAATTTTTACATCTGTTATTCTATTTGATATTTTAAAATCAATTTGCTTAACATACTCATTTGAAGAATTGTATCTAATAAAGGGTTCCTTATTTAATATTAACCAACTTATAACTTCATCAGTGCAATAATCTTTATCTTCTGAAATAATTAAAAGCATACTCTTATCTTGTCAATTTTATGTATTTACATCTATTTAAAATTTTTCAATGCGATTTTCTTCCTCTTCCATTAATTTGATCCAGAAAAAAATTATAACTTGCTTCGTTCAAATTTCCTTTCTCTAGTTCACCTTTAATTAATATTTTTATCTCATCGAAATATTTACTTTGTGAATGTCTAAAAACCATACCAGCATACTTTTTGCACATAGAATTTTTCTTATTTGGATACCCTCTATTTTTTATTATGTCAATCAGGAGTTCGGTGTTTCTATTATCCAATTCTGTCTGAAGCTCAATTAACGTTAGTAACTCAATATCTGTTAAATCTACATATATAAATTCAAGAAATTTTTCCTCTAATTCTTTAATTTCAGCTTTATTTAACCTATTTTCTTTAGTTAGTTTTCTTATTTTAATATTTCGAAATTCTGCATGATTTACATGCAAAACCTCTCTATATTTTTGATCATCTTCACGCATTTTGTCTAATAAAACACACAAATTCTCTCCTAAATATGCTTCCTTTACCTTCTCTTCTTTTCTGTTTTCTTTACATGCAAAGACCCCACTTAACATAATAATAATAATAATAATAATAATGCTTTTATATGACATCGTTGTAGTTTTGTTTATTAAATATTAAAAAATGCCTAATCGCCTTAATTTTGGTTGGCAATTAGGCAAAAGATTAATTATTTGTTACGCGTAATCATTCATCATACCAAATTACGTCACCTGGGCTAAGTACACCATCACCATCTTTATCAACCCACCAATCTGTATCGGGATTACCATTATCACTACTCTGCATTGTCTTACCGTCACCACCGCTTACACTACGCACAGTTGAAATGTCAATTTCATCGTTTTTAAAATCTTTTAAACTTTTCATATTTAAATATATTATAAATTTTACCTACTCTATTAATAGCTTTTCGGTTTCCGCCTTTTTGCTTGTGATAAAATTATAAACCAAAAATAAAGTAACCAAACAAAACTGCTTTCAAAAAGTAAGCAAAAGCGTACTATTTATAGATAGCCTTTTTCTCTTGCAGTAATTACTAAATCTCTGTCACTTTTTGCTTTAAGTGTTTTTTTAAGTATGCGTTTTCTACGTTCAATTCCAGATTTAGTTAGCGGTATTAATTGGATGAGCTCTTTCATTTTTGAGCCATTTGCCAGTTCTTGTAAAATACTCTTATCAATATGATCGAACACCACTTTTTGCCTTGCTTTTTTAAGTAAAAGTGTGTTTATAGTTTCACTGAAATACTTATTTCCTGTAAGTATAGTTTTTACTGCTTCAAGCAACCCCTTGCTAGTTAAATCACATTTAATAATAAAACCATCTGGATTGAGGCTGTTGAAAATATTTAATAATCTCAAATTATCATTTAGTAATGTTAATACAATAATTTTAGTATTTGGTAATCTCTCTTTAATATATATACCTAATTCTTCCCCAGAAAATATGTTGTGTTCTTTATTTGGCGGCATACTTATATCTAGTAAAATTAAGTCAAAAGTGTCTTTTGTATTTAATCCCTTAATTTTTTTTATTGTAGAATCAATACTATAAGCAGAAACTACTTTTAGTTTGTAATCAGTATTGTTTAAAGAAAAAGCTTCAAGTACATTGGTATAGCCTTCAGCAATCATTGGATGGTCATCAATAATTAAAATATTGATATATTTCATAAAGTGAGATTATAAGTATTTAACAAAACAACATAATATAGGCAAAACGTCTAAAATGTTTAATTAGTTGCTATTTATAATCACTAAAGAAGAATTATACAGTAAATATAGTACAAATTTTTATAAAAAAGCAATCTCAAATAAGAGATTGCTTTCTTCACATAAAGGTCTTTCCCAAAACCTTTTTTTTACCCAACAAAGTCAATACGCATAGCATTATCACTTGCCAACTCATAAAACAGGGTATTGATTTCTTGATAGAATATAATGCCAATAGCATTAATAACACCAACTGTTGCAGGTAATGCAGCAGCAAATCCTAAATCTACAGTCAGCGTTGTATCACTACCCACCATGCCTCCAAGTGCTATTTCACTACTAATGTCAATACCATTGGTTTCATTCTCTGCTTCGTTTACAGCTTCATACTCCTTTTGAGTTGTATTATAAGTGTAATCACTTAATATAGTAGTTGCCAAAACTAATTTAAAATGTGTGGCACCTTCAGGTGCATTAATATAATTACTCGTATTAAAATCTGGTATTACCCAAGTGGCGATACTTCTATTGGCATCCAAACTAGGTGCATCATAAGGGGCGTAAAAAATAGCATCAATAGGTGCAATTTTATTAAACTCAAATCCTTCGAGTAATATTTTATTAGTTAAAATTTCAAAAGCACGTTGCCCTCTTAATCCAGGTCCAACAGAGTTAATGCGTTTCATTAATCCTGTTAATCTTCCAACAATACTGCTATCGCTCATACTTTTAATAATACTTGCTAAACCCTGTCGTAATGCTTTACCAACAGTAGCAGAAGCACCAAACTCCTTCATATTCTCACGAGTACGCTTAAAAGCGGCATCTTTTTCAATGCGACTTTTTTCGACGCCACCTTTTCGTTTTATAAAATTCTCTCCTCTTGTTCGATAAAAAGTAAGTTCTCCCAACGTACCATCTATCTCTATATAGCCTTTTTGCTTTGCCATAATTTCTAAATATTATGAATCTATGTTAGCTTACATTTTCAATTTTAAATAAGTAACTTAAATTCTGATTAAACAATTTGTTCCCTTTGTAATGGGAATCTTAAATAACCAATAGATCTAATTTGGTATACAATAAAATTTTAGGAAAGAAATTATGTGTGTAATTACTTATATAACGTAGGTATTTACTTTCATATTATATTTTGCTATGCTAAATAAATCTTAAAATTTATAAAGCCCTCATTTAGTTAAGATTAATTTATCTTAGTATAACTATTTCAGGATTTATTTATTAATCTGTATAACAATTTTAGGATGGGTCAACTTAACCTTTACTTAATAGATACTCCATAGATACTTAACCTTTACTCCATAGGTAATTCACCTTAGTTAACCATTCCATACACATTATACTACGCTCCTATCGTCACTTCGCACAAAGAGTATTCCATTAACCTTAGTAAAAGAAATATTTAGAGGAGAAAACTTTTAAAAGAAAAATCAGCAAATGAAACTATTGCTTTTACCAAAGCAAAGTTACATAACGCAGAACATTATAGTACAAATATATAGTAATTTCTGTATAGCCGTTTTTTAGGCTATTTATACATAATTGTAGATAATTAGTGCCTTTAGGTCTATATCGTTAACAATTATGTTAAAAGTAATTACGGCTTATGAAGTTTTAATTTTTATCTGATAGTTATAATTGAATATTATGTTAAATATCCCCCAGAAGCCTTCGTTTCTAAACGATATTCAGTACTTGGATCAAGAAATTTTCAAATATGCTATTCTACAGGTAGTTCTCGTTTATTAATTTGTAGCTATAATTTGCCATTATGTAAAATTGCCGCACGCCAATGCGCTCGATTGCTTTTTTAAAATAATTATGCTATCGCATTAATTTTTTAAAACTCAATTTCTAACCGCATTGCCAGCGCCAAAAAAAGCTAAACTTTTAGATGTTATTAAAATTCTCGTATTCGAGGAAATCTTCGTTGTAATTTTTTTCAGGAGATTCTCGTAAACTTGCCACAAGAGCTTAAATTTTATGAAATCGACTTTTTAGGAGATTCACGAACACATTTGAAGTTTCTGCAAATAATTAAATATGTGAGTAAAAATAAAATTCTAAGCACTTGTTCTACTTAGAATTCCAATTAATTCTTTTTAAATGTTTTATTATCTTTTTTTCTTGATAAAAAAAGAAACAAAAAAATCAAGGCTGCACAAAACTTTGGAAACAATATACGGCTCAATCGTTATATTTTATAAAACATTGTAACTCGTTAAGATTGCTTGGAAGTATAATTAAACTATATATTTTTAATATTGTGTATTGCTAGACCTCTAAAATATGTACGCTCATTCGCCTATTGTTTTGACCAAAGTTTTCTGAGGCCGTTTTGCCAATGCTCCATCTAGGAAAAAACACACGCTCTATTTTTCAATATTTCTAATTAGCTTTCAAAATCAAAACTACTATATTGCGAAATAAAAGCATTAAAAATTGAAGTTAATTATAGATTTTATTTTAATAACAGGTTTTTTACTTAATGTAATTGTATTAATTGGGTTAATCCGAATAAATAATAAACAAAAGCCACATAAATTATTAGGTCTGTTTTGGTGTGTTATTTTAGTAACATTAATTCATTTTTATGCTAAACTCCATGATCTTGATTCGCTATATACTGTTACATTTTTATTTGCAAATGGTGTCCGTTTGTTTTTAGCACCACTAATTTATATTTACATATTATCTATTTGTAAGCCAGATAAATTCTCATTTAAAAAAACATTAAAACATTTTACGTTTTTTGCAATATATCTTGTGGTTTATATTATTCCGTCCATCGTAAATCACTTAAAAGGTCAAGAAGTTTTTACGCATTTAAATTTGATAACGAATGATTATACTCAAGGTCTTTTTCAAGATACGATAAGTATTTTGTACTTATATTTTTCAATACGTCTGTTTATTAATACGAAACAAAATATAAAAAAACAGTATTCTAATATCAATCAAAAAGATTTTTTTTGGGTTCGTAATTTTGTTCTTTGTTTTTCTGTTGCCATTGTTTTAGATATACTAATGATTGCTCTGTCTGTGCTCTTTAATTTAAATGCTGCTGAATTAGGCTATGCTACTGTTTTAGCTTTGGTTACAGCTATGTTTTATTTGGGGTATTATGGCCTTACGCAATCAACGATTTTTCTACCTGATTTTATGACTAATGAAAGAAAGTTTCAAAACAGCAATATGGCTACAGATTTACACCATCTAAAAGAGAAATTTGAGCAGGTTATTAGAACAGAAAAACCTTATTTAACACAAGCATTAACCTTAAGAACATTAGCAAATATTGCAAATATTCCTGAGCGTAAATTATCAATCATTATCAATGATGAAATGCAAACGACTTTTTATGATTTAATAAACAAGTATAGAATTGAAAAAGCAAAAAAGAAACTAACTTCAAATGAATTTGATAAATACTCTATTACTGGTATAGCTGAAACTTGTGGGTTTAATTCTAAAAGTAGTTTCTATAGAATTTTTAAAAAAGAAACAGGCCTTACTCCTACTCAATATAAAAATAATAATAAATAACTATCCCAATACGCTAAATGGGACTAATTGGACTTGAAAGCATGGCTTTAGATTATAATTAAAATTAAATATTTGTGAACTCAATATTTATAAATCTACGATTGATGAATTACTCTATTAAAATCTTATTTGTTTTTATATTCTTTTACGGATCTACCTTTGCTAAAAACAAAGTTGTAGATAATAATGTTACTTCAATTTTGACTACAATAGATTTAACAACCATAATTAATGATAAAATAGCTGTTACTGTAAATGTAAACAACCTTGAATCTAAATCAATAATCTATAGATTACCAAAAGTTATTCAAGGTACGTATGCGATTAGTGATTTTGGGAGGTTTGTAGAAAATTTACAAGCATTTGATATAAAAGGGAATAAATTACCTGTAGAGAAAATAGATGTTAATTCATGGAAGATTAAACGTGCTAAAAAAATAAGCAAAATCACGTACTTGGTTAATGATACATTTGATCTTGATAAAGACAAAAACACCAATATTCCCCAATTCCCAGCAGGTACAAATATTTCTCATGAAAACTATATTTTAAACACGCATGGATTTGTTGGTTATTTTGAAGGTTTGCAGAATATTAAGTATAGTTTAGAAATAAAAGCTTCAAATGATTTTTCTTACGCTACAGGTTTAGAATTAAAAAAAACAACGGAAAATAAAGATAATACAACAAACTATACCTTTATAGCACCTAGATATTTCGATTTAATTGACAATCCTGTATTCTTTGGAAACCTAGATATTGAAGAATTTATAATAAATGATGTGAAAATAGTATTGAGTGTATATTCTCCTAACAAGGTTTATAACGCTAAAGAAATGATAGCGGTTGTTTTTAATATGCTACAATCACAACTAACGTATTTAAAAGAATTTAAAACAACATCTAGATATGACATTCAAATATATTTTGCAGACGGAAAAGAAATAAAACCAAATGACTATGGTGCTTTAGAGCATCATTCTTCCACAGTAATGATTTTACCAGAAACTATGGAGAAACAGGAGCTTTTTTATCATTTTAAGAATTTATTAGCCCATGAATTTTTTCATATTGTAACACCTTTAAATATACATTCTGAAGATATTCATGACTTTGACTATCATGCTCCTAATTTTTCAAAACACCTTTGGTTATATGAAGGCGTTACGGAATATTTTTCTAAACTATTTCAAATCAATCAAAACTTAATTAGCGAAAAAGAATTTTACTCTGAAATATTTAATAAACTCAAAACATCTAAAAAATATAATGATACACAAAGCTTTACTTTAATGAGTGAGCAAATAATAGATGTAAAATATCATAAAAACTACCCAAACGTTTACCAAAAAGGCGCTTTAATAGCAATGTGTTTAGATACTCTCCTTAGAGAAGAAAGTAACGGTACCAAAGGAATACTTTCTTTAATGAAAGACCTTTCTGTTAAATATGGAAAAGACAATGCTTTTATTGATGACAATCTTATCGATGAAATCAGTTCAATGACGTATCCATCTGTTGGTGAGTTTTTTAAAAACCATGTTACGGGGGATACACCAATAAATTATCAAGATTTCTTTGACAAAGTAGGGTTAACTTTAACTGAAAAAAATATAATACCTATTAAAAATTTAACCCCCAATCAAGAAAAGATAAAAACAAGGTGGTTGAATTTAAATATTATTGCTTTCGAAAATGTGAATATCATTCCAATGGATAAAGAAACAATATTAAAGAATCACCGTGTTGTTGTCTCTGATGGCAAAATTATTAGTATTGAACCAAGTTCAAAAGAATCAACTTTTAACATAAACAAAACAATTGATGCTACAGGTAAATATTTAATTCATGGTTTATCTGAAATGCATTATCATTGGAGAAATGGACAAGACACACCTGAAGATGACTTTAAACTTTTAATTGCAAATGGAGTCACTACAGTTCGTAATATGGCTGAAGAATCAAAGCAGGAGGAAAAACAAATAAAAATTAGAAACAAGGTAAAAACCGGTGAATACCTTGGGCCAAACTATTACACTACAGGACCATATCTAAAAAATAAACACTTAAAAAACAAAACATTAATTAAAGAGCAAGTTAAAAGACATAAAGAATTAGGCTACGATTATTTAAAATTGGCAGACAATCTACCAAAAGAGTTGTACTTGTTTTTACTTGATGAAGCCTATAAAAATGACGTACAAATTATTGGTCATGCGCAACGTAAACTTCCATTAGAATTCTCATTACGAATGAAGTCTATTGAACATATGGAAGAGTTTGTATATATATTTAATGGAGAAGAAGATTATACGTATGTAAATAATAATTTGGAAGAGTTGAATACTATTGCTCAGGAAATTAAAAATAGTGGAATTTATATAACTCCTACACTAGTTGTATTTGAAAAAATGCCTCAATATTTGGATAATAACGAGTTTGAAAAAATGAAAAAAAGTGATTTGGTTAAATACCTTTCTCCGAAAGAACGAGAAAATTATTTAACAGAGAAAAATTATGCAAGAGCTAGTTTTAAAAAAATGGTTATAGATGGAGTAAGTGCTAAAGATTTATTTCAAAGATACACTACTTGGATGCGAAAGTTTACCAAAGTATTATATGACAATGATGTTAAATTATTAACTGGTAGTGATACATTTGGAATGGCTATTGTAGGTTTTTCAATTCATAGAGAAATGGAAATTCTACAAGAATTAGGAATGAAGCCTTTTGATATTTTAAATGCAAGTACTGTTAATGCGTCACGTTATTTAGATTCATACCCACTTGAAGGAACTATTACAGAGGGTAAAAATGCAAACTTAGTATTACTAAATAAAAACCCATTGAATGATATAAGAAACACAAAAGAAATTGAAGGTGTTATGTTACATGGAAAATGGTTTGATAGAAATGAACTTGATAAAATGTTATTAGAAGTAGAAAATGCTTTTAAATAATAATTCCCATTCCATACACATTGCCACTTCGCTCCTATCGTCGTTCGGGGCAAAGCGTATTCCATTACATTTTTAAAGAAATTTTCAGGAAGAAAAAATCAAAAAAAAGTAGTTAAAACTTCGCTTTTACCAAAGCAAAGTAACATAATGCTGACCATTATAGTACATTTTATAAATAGGTTTATCCAGTGGATGAAGCTATTTATAACACAGATGGCGCGCTGGAGAAATTATGATGTTTAGTACTACACATTCTATTTATAAAAAAAATGATAGCTATAATGTAGTATTATGTAAAATATCCCACAATGTTCTGTACATACAATAAGCTGTAGTACTTGGGTCATTATTGTTTAAATAAGCGATTCTCAAGAAACATTCGAACTAAACATTTGTAGCTATAATTAGCCGTTATGTAAAATAGCCACTACTCCCGAAGCTTCGGGACTCGATTGTTTTATAAAATCAAATTGCTTTGGCAATTTATTTTACACACAATTACTCATGCGGTTAATATTTTATTAAATCGTATTCGTGAATGCTACGCATTTATCCATCGCTTGCCAACGCCAAAATAAAAGCTAACCTTTTTATTGTTATTGAAATTTTAGCGTATTTGAATAATTGTGCATCATATTTTTTTCTACGCGATTCTCGTGAGATTGCCATAAGAGCTTAAATTTTAAAAAATAAAATTCCAAGCACTTATTCCATTCTCGTTACTATTTAACGTGAATAATGTTTAAGCAGCCCATAAAGATAATTGGTTTGTTTGCACAGGGGTGATATTTAGAGACGGCTTTTTAGGGAAGAAGCAATATGCGGTAAGTCCTGCTATGAGGTTTACTAAGAACCCTTTAACAGAGCGGTGTCTTGTATGTTCAATTTTGCAGATGTTCTTGAGCTCATCATTGACGGATTCTACAAGAGCTCTTTTTCTCAGCAGTATAGCATCCACATCAGATAAATTCTGCTGCTTCATATTCTTTCTCACTTTTGTAATGAGCTGTATGCCGTCCTGGAAGAGCAGTTCTGCCAGAGCCTTGGATATGTAGCCCTTATCTCCAAAGAGCTTTCCAAAGACCTCCTTGGTCATGGCCGTCATTAGTTCAATGTTCCTGTCATCCACATTGCCTTTGGTAAGGTAGAAAGACAGAAGCTCGCCTTTATCATTAATAATGAGGTGCAACTTAAAACCAAAGAACCATCCCATAGTAGACTTTCCTTTTGCAGCAATACCCTTAAAAACACGATGTTGCTTCTCGCGTTTGGAGTGGCACACACGCAACAAGGTAGAATCAATATAGTTTATGCCCCTGGACTTGCCCAAACCACGATACTTCAAATACAGCATCAAGGGCAACAAGATACGGTCCTGTCTTGCATTAAATCGCTCATAGCTTATCAGGGAAGGGAATAAGCCTGTGAGATGTTTGCAAACATATTGGTTATAAAAATGTTTGAAGTTGGTGAACTGCCCAAAATGAAATAAAAGATAGATGCTCATCATTTCGCTATCCGATAAGTTTCCCTTTCTGTTGCGTCTTTTTACAGATAAATCCTCTAAAAGTGGACGATTTTCTAATTGTGAAGCAAATTCTATGCAAAAATCGTCCATTTCTACAAAGAATTCAGTAACTTTATCTCTAAGCATTAGAAGTGTTTTTATTGTTTAATATACTGAAATACAGTATGATAAACTAAAATAAAAACACTTTTTTATTATCCATTATTCACGTTATTTAATCTTTTTTAAAACTGTAACTATCAATATTATGTAAAATAGAAATTGAAGATTTGAACTTCTTAAGTTTTGAGTATATCTTTTTTTCTTGGATAAAAAAAGAAACAAAAAAATCATGACTGCATATAATTTTGGAAACAATTACGGCTCGTTACGCTATATTTTAGGAAACATTGTAACTAACCAAGATTTCTGTAGAAAACCCTTTAAAACGCAGGAAAACCAATAAAAATGGTAACTAAAGCCCTAAAATATGTACGCTCCTCTCTCCTATTGTTTTACCAAAATTCTATGAGGTCAACTTACGATAATAATAAAACTACCTTAATAAATTTAAGAACCAATCCCAGCACTTTTGTCGTCTAGACTTTTTTTTTCAACAACCACAGGTTCATCTTGTTCTTCTGGATGTTCAAATACATAATCCTCTGGTTTTAATTCACCAGAATTAATAAGTTCTTTCTCTATTGAAATAAATTCATCTAATGCTTTTGTGTATTTTTCATTAATTTTTTTAGCTTTAAGTTCTGCCCACAATGATTTCCCAGTTTTCTTAACTGGCTTTGCTTTAACATAATCAACTCCAATTCTTATTGGATAACTAAAAGCATGATTTGCAATTCTTTGAGTATAATTTGCTTTAATTGTAGTAATGTAGGTTACATTTTTTGTCTGTAAATTAGAAGAAACGTTATAATCAATGGATGAAAATGATAAATTACCATTACTTTCAAATTGAGTATTTGCAACAGTAAATGATAACGGTTTAATATAAACCGGACTAAATTTATGGAGATTTTCTTCTATTGAAGTGACATCTGTCCATGACACAACAGTTTTATTACTTAAATAACTTAAAAAAGCAGTATCCCCAAGTTGAAGTGCAACATCTTTTTTAATAGGCTTTCCTTTAGCAAAAAAGAAAGTGTTATCAATCTTTTCAGGTCTTAAACAATCACATAAAGCAGTTATACATATAAAATAATCTTCACTATCAACATCTTTAAATACATCACCAAAATTGAGTTTGTTATCACTATGTAATTTTGAAGAATTATAGAATGTATTCATTGACAATAACTCATCATCTTCTGGTCTAATTTTTTCATTTAGCGAATCTAAAAAAGCATTTTCTAAAAGAGATAATTCCTTATCTCTGATATTCAGCTTTGCCTTTTCTACCATTATTTCTTTAATAAATTCTGGAAAAAATTGTTCGATCCCTTCTCTTTTATAATTCTCTCTATGATAGATTAATGCTTCTTTTGAAAAATTGAGTAAATTTTCATCTATGAATGCGCTACTCTGCGAAAATATTGACTGCATTTCAAGACCAAGCAATTGAGTGAAACTAGATTTATTTGAAATAATGTTATTTGATATATTTTCAATTAAAACATTTGGTTCATTTTCCTGTTTATTAAGAATTGTAATAATTGTATTATCTATAATTAAAGTTTTGTTTACAAAAGAACTTGAAATCGGCGAAGAATATGCTATATCTGACTTGATGGTACTATCCAATGCTATTGATGCAGTAATAATTGCTTGCTTGATATCAGATTTACCCGTAATAGATTTTATTTTTAGGATATCATCCTTATTGGTTTTAAAGAATTCTGTCAATTTACTTTTTATATCTACAGCATCTCTATTTAAATTAATATCATCTAAACTACTTTTTATAACAATTATTTCTTTTTCCAACTCTAAAGACTCTCGTATCGAATCGTAGTTTTCTTTTGTTTCATTTGAAAAATAAGAAATAATATTTCTAAAGACAGTATCAATATCTGAACCCTTTTCTGATGTATAAATGGTACAGAAATGAATATGAGGTCTTTTAACAATATCAGATAACAATTGCAAAGAATATTCCTGTCCTGAACTACCATCTAAATTCCAATCTAACAACACTAAATCTCTATCTTCAAGAAGGTAATTTTTTAAAGTATCATTTTTCTCATCTTCAAATTTATATTTATGAATGGCTAACGAAATGCCAGCTTCTTTAAATTTTTTATATAAGTCTACTGATATTGTTTCTTCGTTTTCTCCAGATAATTCAGAAGAATCTTCAAATATATCTCTAGCCTTTTCATCAATAAAAATCGCAGATTTTATAGAAGTTTTAATTATATTATTTGCTTTTTGCTCGTAATTCATAAAATTTATTGACTAATTTATAGGCTTAATAACAAAACAAGCACCACCTAATTTGTTGTATTCTTTTTCATTTGTTGAATAAATATCTAAATTGCTTTCATTTAAACTTTGTTTTGAAAGATACAAGCCTATACCTCTACCATTTGGCCGATTAGAATAGAACATGTCAAATATTTTTTCTAATCTATGATTTTCAATTTTTAATCCAGAATTACATATTACAATTTCATTTGTATCCTCTTTATATTCAAATAAAATTTCGCGAGGTTCTTTACTTCTCATCCAGTAAATTGCGTTATTTATTATGTTAATAAAAACTGTATGAATAACTGGTTCTTTAATTATAATAGTATGGTTTATAAATTCTGGAGTAGGATTAATTTTAATATTATAATCCGTTATTCTTCTACCAAAAAACCTATATACATAATCAATTATATCTGATCCAGTAACTTCCTTTGGAACAACTCCAGAAATTCTATAAAGAGGAGAAAGTAAATCATATTTATCTTCTAACTGTTTAAAATTTTGAGTTAGAAATTGAAATTGTTGTACATCTGAAAAAAGATTATCAGCACTTAATTTACCTAATGATTTATTAATTTTAGCATAGAGTTGATTAAATTCATGATCTATAATTTCTACGGCAAGACCTAATTGAGCTGTTTCTCTTGTCTGCTCCCATTTATATTTTATTGTTTCATATTCAGCTTTATATGCACCTTGGACAAGTTCTTCATCAATATCAAAACTTAATTTAGTTAAATGTTCCACTAATGGTGCTAGCTCCTTATCAATTTGTACCCTTAAGAATTCAAACTTCTCTTCAAGTTTTAATGATTCCTTTAATACATTTTCTTTTGAATTTATTGAATCAATAATATTTTCTTTTTCGAAATTTAAATCATCAATAATTCGTCGTGATCGGAAGGAGAAATCTTTAAGTAAATTATCAAACTGGGTTTTTAATTGAGTTCTATTTTCAGTAATTATCTTTTCAAGTGTACCATTATACTTTTGATAATTTTTTGTAAATTCAATTTTCAATTCTTTGATTTCTAGCTTTTCTTTAACTTTAGTCATTAATTGAATACTATCTTTTTTAATAGTTTTATTAAATTTTAATAGTTTAGTTTCATATTTATCCAAACGGTCTAATTGTGTATCTGTAGGTTTATAGCGTTTAGGGATGTTTGGAATTAAATTTTTAAATTCAATATCTAATGTATGTAGTCTGTCTAGTAAGGATTCTATTTCTGAATACAATATATCTTGACTATTAGTCTTTTCTTCTAATTGGCTTAATATTAATTTATATTCTATCTGATAGTCTTCGAATTTTTTAGGATAATCATTAAGAGAACGCGTAAATGCACGCTTTTCTACAGTTGCTCTTTTATTATCATCTAATATAGCTATATTCTGTTCTTTTATTAAAGCCATTTTATCTCTAAATAGGCTTTTTTCAGGCTTGTCAGAAAAATATATATCGGCTAAATCTTTAAAAAAATGAACTAAATCACTTTCTAATGCTCTATAAGCTCCGTTATTAATTAAACCTTCTCTACTAGATTTATCTTTAAGTTTATCATTTTCATTTCTTGTTAAACCTAAAAAACCAAACATTCTCCTGTATGAAAAATAATATGTTCCAGCTCTTTTAGAACGTCTTTCTTCGAATCTTAAAAAATCTGCGTTAGGTCTTCCATATGGCAAAACTCTAAAATCGTCTCTATAGATATAAAGTCCACCATAATTTTTTACTTTAGTTTTAATTTTTTCATAAGCAACTTCATTTTGGATTGATTCAGTTTCAACACCCTGATTATAACCTAATTTTATCGAAATGTTACCATAATTATTTCTATTATCTTTTTTACGAGGATTAATAAATGAATGGTTAATTATTTCGTCATAAATTTTAAGTTTCCCATTAAAAGCACCAGTTCCGTCAAATTCTCCTTCAATAATAATATCTGCTAATTCATAATCTTTTGCAGTGAAAAACTTTCCTTCAGAAGTTAAAAAATTATATTCTTGATCAACTTCTTTATAAATTGGAATTGATGTTTTTACAACACTATTCTCTTTCTTAAATTCATTTGTAAACCCTGATAAACTTGAAATGACAAATTGTCTATCTTCTAATCCATCTTCATCATTTTTAGCTAGTTCTAATATTTGATCAATAGGTTCAAAAACAACAAATTTTGTCCCATGGTCATTATCAATATCAATTAAATCTTCTAATAACTTATCAATTAAAAAATTTGGTAGTTTTGCGTTTGCAACTGATTTTTCAATATCAGCTTTTAATTTAATTTGTTTATCCTCCCATATTAGATTGTCATCTAAATCAGATTCTTTTTCAAAATTTGAAAGAAAGGATGACTTTAATTTTTCTATTTTTAAAGAGAAATTCGAAATACTATCGATATCCTCAAGAGGTATATCAACATCATCCAAAAAAAGGTTGTAATTTTCTAATAACCTCCAATCAAAAAACAATGCTTCTACTGGGTGTCCTTGTTTTTTAGTTAGCATTAACATGGGATTACCCAAAAAAGCAACAGACAATCTTCCTATTCCTTTTTCTCCAGCTTTTATTCTAGGTTTTTTCCAAAGAGTCTCTTCACTTTCTTTTTTTTCTAAAGTGGCTCTACTTTTAGAATCTGTACCAAGCACAAGCCATTTTTCATAGATATCTTTTCTAGACATTCCTTTACCATCATCTGTCATTACGAATAACGGAGATTCGACTCCTTGGCAACTATCTAAATATATTTCGGCAGTTAGATTATCAGCATATGCGTCATAACCATTTTTCCATAATTCGGTAATCGCTGTAGGTAAATCTGCAATTTGACCTTTTCCGAGTAAATCAACTGCTCTTGCTTTGGTTCTAAATTGCATTCACATGATTTTTAATTATTGCTTGCCCTACTCTTTTTGCATATTCAGGAGGAACAGCGTTTCCAATTAATCTGGCTAAATTCCCCATACTTGTTCCGATAAATTTATAATTTTTTGGAAAAGATTGTAAAGTAGCTCCTTCTCTTATTGACAAAGCTCGATTTTCTTCAGGATGGACAAAGCGTCCATTGGAAACACTAAAAAATTTTGTTGTAATTGTTGGAGATGGTTTATCCCACCACAATCTTCCAAAAGTATCTTTAAAAGAAGTATCTCTTCCTATAAAACAATTTAATTGTAGTTCAGGGTTATTCGCAAAACTTAAGCGATTACCACCATCTTTTTTAACGGTTTTCAAACGTCTTAAAGTTAATTCACTAACATTAGGAACTGAATGATTAAAGTCTGATTTATCTTTGTGACCAGCTCTTATTTTTGAAAAACCATTCTCTACACCAATTACATCTCTAACCGTTAGCTTTTTATTTGCTTTAATAGGTTCCAATTCATTTTTAGAAATTCTATTCGCAATTAGAGTAAACCGCTTTCTATTTTGAGGCACTCCATATTCAGAAGTATTATGAACTTTAAAGTGAACAGTGTATTTATTTGATTCAAGCCAATTAATAAATGTTTCTAATCCACTTTCACCTTTTTTACGAAGTACTCCAGGAACATTTTCAACTACAACATAGCCAGGATTGAAGTACTTAACAAATCGTTCGAATTCAACTAATAGGTTTTTGGATTTTTGAGATTTCTTTTTATCAGTATTGATAATACTCCAAAATTGACAAGGACTGCAACCTATAAGTAATAACTCATCATCATTACGTTTTAAATTAAGAGTGTTTTCTAGTTCTTTTTCTTCTAATTCGAAAACATCAGCTTTTATAAATTTTGCTTTTTTTATATTTGCTTCATAAGTGGCTCTACAATTTTCTTCATAATCAATTCCTGCTAAAACCTGAATACCAGATTTTTGCATACCATAACTCATGCCACCTCCACCACAAAAGAAATCTACAGCTTTTATTTTTGGTTTATTTTTTACTTTCAAATTTGATTTGGATTTTATCAATGTAAATTAACTAAATTTTGCTTCTTTAACAAAGAATTATTTACATTATTCCATTCCACACACATTCCACTTCTCTCCTATCGTCGTTCCGTAAAAAGAGTGTTCCATTAACATCATAGAGAAACATTTGTAAAGAAAAAAATAAAGAAAATGATATATTAAACTTTCGCTTTTACCAAAGCTCAAGTTACATAACGCAGAACATTATAATTCAGATTTGAAATTATAATCAGACTTTATGTAAAATGTCTCTGTAACAATAAAAACGTGAGTTTTATTGCAATCATGCAGAGAAAAATTTATAGCTATAAATTCTTTTCGTAATCCATACTTTGATTTAGCACACGAATAATTAAAATATCAATATCTGTAGCTAAATAAACCACTATGGATTTAAAATCCATAGTTTTAAACAAAAGAATGAAATTCTTTTTTAACATTATTCTAATATCCAGTTGCCTTTCTCTGAATTGGGCTTATCCTTGTGATGTTCAAGATATTCTTGAACCATCTCATCAGTTATCTTGCCTGTACTCCAAACCCCATAACCTACAGCCCAAAAGTGGCGACCCCAATATTGCTTGTTCAACGAAGGAAACTCCTGTTGTAAAAGTCGAGATGAGCGACCTTTTAGTTTCTTTACTAAAACACTTATGCTTAATGAAGGAGAATATTCAATGTGCATATGAATGTGATCCTTGCTTACTACGCCTTTTAAAATATGTACATTCTCAGAATTACATATCTGTATCAACAAATCACGACATCGATGTTGAATATCTCCTTTTAAAACTTGATAACGATATTTTGTCGCCCATACGATATGACAACTTAAATTGCTTATTGAATGTGAATTCCTTCGGTATTTTGACATTCAACAAAACTAAAACATTTATAGAAACTAAAGTAACTGCAATGAAATTGCAGGGTTTTAACCTTTAACTTGATAATAAAAAATTGTATGAGATTTATAAGAAAACCTTTTTAAAGACATGATAAATTCTGATGCATCGCGTCCAAGACTGCTGTTATCTGATAAAACTTGAAAGATATCGTGTATTCCAAATAAATATGCTTGCGCCTGTTTTAATCCAAATGTTTCAATTCCATATTCGTACATTTTGGTAACATCACTTTCGGCTTTTCCAGATACTTTATAAACGCCCATCTGCTCGCATGCGCTCTTCGACTTCCTTCATTATATCTGGTACAGATTTATTGCTAATACCACTTTCCATACCCTCTGTTATAGCAGCTTTTAGTGCGGAAAATTTAGCGTTTTTTGCCTGGTCTTGTCTTACTAAATCACGAAGATATTCACTATCATTAGTAAATTCACCAATTGTAATTCGTGATTTTATCCATTTATCTTGTTTTTCAGTAAATGTTATTGTTTTTCTAATTGTAGACATATTTTTTGTTTTAATCATCATACTATTGGTGCAATATAACGTATTTGATTGAATATTGCAAAATTAAAGAGTTATAATTTCATGTATTTAGTAATTATTCCCATTCCATACACATTCCCACTTCGCTCCTATCGTCGCTTCGAGCAAAGCGTGTTCCAATAGTTGTAAAAAAAGTTTTAAGAAGAAAAAAATAAGTAAATATAGAAGTTTTAACTCCGCTTTTACCATAACAAAGTTACCCTTCGACTTCGCTCAGGATAAACTCCACGCAAAACACTTTGATTCATTCTCTATATTATAATTAGCCATTATGTAGAATGTCTCTAACTAAAACAATTTATATTTATTGTTTTAGTTAGAGACATAAATATTTTAAATTAAGCCAAGTTAATTCCGTGGCAAGTTCTTATTTGGCACTGTACAAGAGCATTAAAAATTTAAGTTAATGCATAGATGCAGTTTTTATGATTCTATTACTTTTACACTATGTATTGCAGGGATATCCCAAGCTTCCTGTATTTTACCAGCAGCAATACTCCAAACTACAACAGCGTCGATTTCCATTGGCTTGCCCTTTAGTGTCATAATATCTTTAACATGCGTTACCACCAATTCATCTCCCATAGGTGTAGTCGATATCACGTTTACCTTAAAGGTATCTCCAGTATTGCGAGCCATTTTTGTAAAAAAGTTGGCAAAACCATTAATTCCATGATAATCGCCATTTATTTCTGGAAGTTCGAGATTAAAATAATGCCAAATAAAGTCCTTGGCTAAAACTTCGGCACTTGCCACCATGTTTGTAAGGTCAAGTCGTTTTAAAACTTCAATATTAGGATGTTCTTTATTCATAACACTAATTTATTGCTGTTTGTTTGTTAGGATGAATTAAGTTTAAAGTCAATGCGCCATATGTAATGGATATAATGATTACAGAAATTATGATACCAGCATAAGGAATCATAGTGACTAAGCGTAGTAAGATCGTAATAATTAATGCTAGAAATGTAATACTCCAAAAACCCCAATTCTTTTGGTTTCTATACCTTAAATAATACACCACTAACAAAGCCGCAACATAATGACCAAACAATAGACTAAATACAAAAACTGCAGTTGCAAAAAGCCCCAAAGGGATACCTATTGCGATAACAAACGTAAGGAGTATCATTAATGGAATTCCGATAAGGTAGATCAACCCAAAACCAAAACTTTTTAAAACGCTATTTTCTAAATCGTCAACTGCATTTGAAAATGCATTTCTGAAGAGTGCATGTAACACTAGAATAGCTAAAAAGGCAGACAATATATAGTACAACCATAATTTAACTGAGTTAGTCCCAAAGGTTGTTAAGGATAGTTGTGATTTTTCTTTACCAAGATCTTCATTAAATTTTGCTTTGGCATTTACCAAGGAATTTTTGAAATCTATTTCTCCATCGCTATGCCAATATTCAACATCTTCATAGAATTTAGCATTTGACCCAATGTTGATTTCTTCTCCCATTATTTTTGAGGGACCTTGAATGGTTCCGTTAATGGAAACATCTCCTGCGCGAACGTCGAGTTCCTGTATTACTTCGCCATTGATTGTAATATCTCCAGCAAAGCAAACGAGCTTACCATTTATTCGAGCATTTTCGGTAATAACGACTTCACCTCCAAAAACAACCAAATCATCACCAATTACTGAGTCAATGGTTATTTTTCCAACTGCTACACGCACATCATCTGCAATATAGCTGTTGAGAAATAATTCTCCTCCAGCTGCAGTTAAGTCTCCGTTAATACTATCATTAACAATAAGGTTTCCTCCAGCGATGACTAAGTCCCCTTGTACCACAGCATTTACTTTGATGGTTTCTCCGGCGATGTATATATCGTCAGGTTGTACTTTATCGATTAATATCTCCTTTTTTTCCTCAGACTTGTAAATGTTAACTAATTCGAGGACAGTTTTGATTAAATTTATTAGGTGCTTTACCATTTAAACTTTGGTGAGGTCTTTCCTGATTATAGTAATACAAATATTGTAATATTTCTTCTTTTAAATG
>Ga0316209_1000727_pt1 | contig 47814 bp, 38 predicted proteins | sample 6monopyrite_MG_FD_204945 | JGI IMG/M metagenome (GOLD analysis project Ga0316209, IMG submission 204945) | Microbial mat bacterial communities from mineral coupon in-situ incubated in ocean water Damariscotta River, Maine, United States -... | ecosystem: Environmental > Aquatic > Marine >...
ATTATTTTGTTTCTCTAATTTCATGTCGTTAATAAATAAAAACCAATAAAAATGTGACACACGACGATTTTAGGTCACATTCAATTTTCTTAACGGGACAGTAGTGAAATATTATATTAAAACAACTAGCAAATATTCGAGCCATTTCTTCATACGGGGATTGAATAAAAAATAGCTTTATTTGTAATTTTAGATTAACTTTTCATGATTATTATTTTTTAGAACCCCCCATTTCATACAGCTTCACATTGAAAGTTAATTTTTCAGAAAATACATACTGCTCACTAACACCCGTTTTTGCAGGCAAGCTATAATGCTGCGTAATAGTCGTGACGATTGGAGACAACTCTCTACACTCATCTTTACCTAATGCGCGTATTTCTTTCAAGACAGGTTGCGCAGTATTACGAACAACTTTGAGTTTCACCTCACCTCCATCCAGTTTGTGAGTTACTCTAACTCCCGAAAAAAGATCAATCATTGAAACTGTTTTCTGCTGTTTACCTGACACCCGATGAACACAACTTACTTTTGCATAGGTACGCTTAAGACCTTTGCTCCAGACATGTTGTTTATTTGTAACATAGAATTTACCCCATTCAATTTTCCTATCGTCTTTAATAATTTTAAAATCCACAAAAAACTGCTCTGCCGCAACAGCAGAAACTGATGGCATTAGAAATATTGCTAAAAAAAGAGAACGAATAAGCATATTATTGCATCCTGTCACATGAGTTTACAGTTAATACTGATTGTTGTTTAATGTATGCACATTATTATAGCATCTGCCGCAAGCAACTGAAGTGTGTTATGTTTTAATAACTCTTATTACATAATCACACACCTGGTATCCGGTATTTTATATTGTGATTCATTGCTGTCCCGTTAACCACTAGAGACATGAGTTGGTGATGCCTGTCTAAGACCGTCACCCGCATGGACGCGGGTGCCGAGCCACCAGGGATGGTTTTACGGCGTGTCTTAGACAGGTATCGCCAATTCATGTCTCGATCAGAGTGAAATAATCTTTAAACACTTTACACTGTGGTTCAAACATAAATTAATTTCTTTTAACGGGACAGCAATGATTGTGATTATTAATCTTTTAGCAGATTTACTGACTCATAAAATTTTAAAAACACAATGTATCAGCAGTACCGGATTGATTACCACACTAAAACCATTAACGATTAGCCTAACTATTGCGCAATGCTTCTATGCGTTGCTCAAGTGGTGGATGCGTCATCAACATAGCCGCGATACCGTGTTTCAAGCCACCGCTAATACCAAAAGCGGCCAGTTCATTTGGCATCGCAGATTTTTCCTGCTGACTTTGTGATAGTCGTTGCAGCGCTGCAATCATTTTATGTTTACCTGCTAGCTGCGCACCACCGGCATCCGCTCTAAATTCCCGATGTCGAGAAAACCAGGCCGCAATCATCGCAGCAAACACACCCAGAATTAATTCTGCAATAATACTCACAACAAAATAGCCTATTCCAAAGCCACGTTCATTTTTAAAAATCACGCGATCAACAAAGGTGCCAATGACACGGGAAATAAATATCACAAAAGTATTCAACACGCCTTGAATCAGCCCCATTGTTATCATGTCACCATTCGCAACATGGCTAATTTCATGACCTAGCACGGCTTCGACTTCGTCCTGTGTCATACTGTTCAGCAAGCCGGAACTCACTGCAACCAGTGCGTTATTGCGATTCATACCTGTGGCAAAAGCATTTGGCTGGGGTGAATTAAAGATACCGACTTCTGGCATCCCTATATTCGCCATTTCAGCCTGTCGGCGCACCGTTTCTAGCAACCAACGCTCACTGCTATTCGTCGGTTGACTAATCAGTTGAACACCCATAGAGCGTTTCGCCATCCATTTCGATATGGCCAGAGAAATAAATGAACCGGCAAACCCTATAATGGCAGCCATTATGAGCAAGCCTGTAAGATTTATGCCAATCCCATCAGCCGCCAGCATCTGATCAATACCCAGCACTCGCATTGAGATACTCAAGACAGCCAGTACAGCGATATTAGTAATCAGGAACAAACCTATTCGACTAAACATTGTATTACCTTCTGAATTTAATGATTGTTAACTATATGCAGGCTGGCAAGTAGAGTTTCAAGTGATAAAACTCGAAGTCACTTAAACTCACATCACCGAATCATTCACAAGCTGACGGGATACACGACAGACTGTACCCATAATCCGCAGATCTATATTCTGTGTTATTACTCGTTCCAATATACAGTCATCAGAATAACTCTCGATAACATGCATGTGAGGTTTCAGATCTATTCGGTAGAACCTTCTCCCAATATCTTAGTCATCCACCTTCTTCATGCAATTGATCAATATCGAGGCCAACGCATCAATATGGCCACACCCAATCACGCGCCTCTGGTTTGTCAATGCCATGCTCATGTGCATAGTGACGGCAGTCGATTTGCATATTTCGCAGCCTCTCCTTAACGTGAGCCCCTGCCACCTTTAACCGCGGTACGCGATTGATAACATCTATGGCCAGACTAAAGCGGTCAATCTCATTCTCAATGGCCAGATCCAGCGGTGTATTAATATTGCCACGCTCCTTGTAACCCCGTACATGCAGGTTGTTATGATTGGTACGACGATACGCCAGGCGATGGATCAGCCAGGGATACCCATGGAAGTTAAAGATGATGGGCTTGTCGGTGGTAAACAGGCTGTCAAAATCGCTGTCGGTCAGGCCGTGCGGATGCTCACCTGCCGAGGTCATACGAAACAGATCGACCACGTTGATAAAACGAATTTTGAGATCAGGAAAATGTTCGCGCAGCAAGGCCGTGGCCGCCAGCGCCTCTTTGGTCGGGATATCGCCGCAGCCAACCATCACCACATCCGGTTCGACGCCGTGATCATTACTCGCCCATTCCCATATTCCCAGCCCTTTGGTGCAATGTTTGATGGCCGCTTCCTGATCAAGGTACTGAATATGCATCTGCTTGTCACAGACAATGACGTTAATGTCATTGTGACTGCGCAGACAATGGTCAGCCGTAGTCAGCAGACAGTTGACATCCGGCGGCAGGTAAATGCGTGTAACCTCCGGACTCTTGTTTACCACGACATCCAGAAAACCCGGATCCTGATGAGTGAAGCCGTTGTGATCCTGTCGCCAGACGGTGGAGGTGATGAGAAGGTTAATCGAAGCGATGGGGGCACGCCAGGGCAACTCCTCGCAGATGGCCAGCCATTTGGCATGCTGATTGTACATCGAGTCAATGACGTGTACGAAGGCCTCATAAGTGGCGAAGAAACCGTGACGCCCGGTCAGCACATAGCCTTCGTACCAGCCCTCCAGGGTATGCTCCGAGAGCATCTCCAGTACGCGGCCATCGGGGCTGAGTTCGCCACCATCATCATCCTCGGGCAGATAATCAGCCAGCCACAATTTTTTGCTGACCTCGTAAACCGCGTCGAGCTTGTTGGAGGTATTTTCATCGGGACCGAAAACGCGAAAGTTATTCATATTCTTACGCATCACATCACGCAACATGGCGCCCAGTGGTTTGGTGTTCATGGCGCTGATCTGTCCGGGTTTGGCGACCTCGATTGCGTAGTCGCGAAAATCGGGCATGCGTAAATCACGTCGCAGTAAACCACCGTTGGCATGTAGGTTAGCACTCATGCGTCGCCCCCCTTTAGGTGCCAACGCTTTCAGTTCGGGTACTAGACGCCCCTGCGCATCAAACAGCGCCTCTGGCTGGTAACTGCGCAACCAGCTTTCCAGTTGCTGCATATGTTCAGGGTTGCCGTGCAGGCCGGACAATGGCACCTGATGTGCGCGCCAGTAACCTTCGACCTTTTTGCCATCCACTTCCTTCGGTCCGGTCCAGCCTTTGGGCGTACGTAAAATAATCATCGGCCAGCGCGCGCGGGTGACCGCACCACCGTTGCGCGCCTGCGCCTGAATCTCCCGAATCTGTAGCACACAGCGCTCCATCGTGGCAGCCATCTTCTGGTGCATGGTGTTCGGGTCGTCGCCTTCAACAAAGTAAGGTGTCCAGCCGTAACCCCGAAACAGGTCCTCCAGCTCATCGTGAGAGACTCGCGCCAGAATACTCGGGTTGTTGATTTTGTAGCCGTTCAGATGAAGAATCGGCAGCACTGCCCCATCGCGCACCGGATGCAGAAACTTGTTGGAATGCCAGGCTGTGGCCAGCGGACCTGTCTCGGCCTCGCCGTCACCTACCGCCACGGTGACAATTAAATCCGGATTATCAAAAGCGGCACCAAAGGCATGTGAAACACTGTAACCAAGCTCACCCCCCTCATGGATTGAGCCGGGTGTCTCCGGCGTACAATGACTACCAATACCGCCAGGAAAGGAAAACTGCTTGAAAAAGCGTCGCATGCCCTCCTCGTCCTCGCTCTTGTCCGGATAAACATCGGAATAGGTGCCTTCCAGATACACCGGCGCCAGCACCCCGGGCGCTCCGTGGCCGGGACCGGCGAGGAAAATAGCATCCAGATCATATTTGTTGATGAGTCGATTCATGTGCACATACATAAACGACAACCCTGGGCTCGCCCCCCAATGACCAAGCAGGCGTTTTTTAATGTGTTCAAATTCAAGTGGCTTGCGCAGCAGTGGATTTGACTGCAAATAAATCATACCGGCAGCAAGATAATTACAGGCGCGCCAGTAGGCATCGGTCTTGTGTAACTCGTCGTCGCTCAGAGGCGCATCATCGGCTATGGTTTTGTTAGTACTCTGTGTCATTTTCTGTTCCTCATTTATCAAAGCAGTGTAACGTTAATTTTCACTGATCATAGACTTTGCTATGGCACTGGCATGCTGTGCGATAACAAGCTCTTCGTTGGTTGGGACTGCCCAGACGGATACCGGGCTATTTCCGGTACTGATTTTGTGGGCGCCGGCGGCATTCACGGATGAATCAATCTGCACCCCAAGCCAGCCTAGCCGCTGGCAGATCCGCTCACGAATTATGCTCGAATGCGCGCCGATTCCACCGGTAAATACGAGTCTATCCAGCCCCTCCAGCGCGGCGGCCATCGAACCCAGTTCGCGCACTACACGATAGACAAACAGTTCGACAGCTTGTGCTGAGTGCGGATCGCTACTGGCCAACAGCTCACGCATATCACCACTGATACCTGAGATGCCGAGCAAACCAGATTTGTTATGCAATAGATCGGAGACAGCGTCTAGCGTCATGCCCTTTTCAGTCATCAGATAAAGCAACACGCCGGGATCAAGGCTACCACAACGTGTTGCCATGGGTAATCCGTCCAGTGGCGTGAACGACATGGTGGTCGCCACGCTCCTGCGACCGATCATGGCACACAGGCTGGCACCGTGGCCAAGATGGGCGACGATCACGCGGTCATCGGCAGCTGATTTTTGATCGTCCTGCAGGACACTGGCTATATATTCATACGATAACCCATGAAATCCATAGGGGCGCACACCCGCTGCTGTCAGTGCACGCGGAAGTGCGAAACTCTGTGCCATGGCTGGCATGCTGCGATGAAAAGCCGTGTCGAAGCAGGCGACCTGTAGAAGGTCGGGGTCGATTCGAGTGAGCGCCTCAATAGCCGCCAAATTATGTGGTTGATGTAACGGCGCTAACGGAACCAGCGACTTAAGTTGTGCAAATACGCCTTCGTCAATAATCACCGGGGAAGAAAAGATAGCGCCGCCATGGACGACTCGATGGCCAACCGCAATAAACTCAAGACCGGATGCGAACGTCTGCACCCACTCAAGTAAAGCGAGCAATGCCCCTTCATGGTTATGCAACGAAGCGCTATCCACCACCTGTTTTTCAACACGGCTGCCGTGCACGCGCTCTACCATAAATCGTGCTTGCTGACCGATTCCCGCAATCTGACCACGCACCGTAAGATCCAGCCTGGTATCTTCCTTATCGGTGATAAAAATACCAAACTTGATACTGGAGGAGCCCGCGTTAAGTACTAAAATTGCCTTATCCATTCAATCCCCCGCTTTTATCGTGGCAGTAATGATGAAAATCAAAACCGATCTTTAATTTATCAAAAGAGCTAAGTTGGCAGTGCCATTAAATTACATCAACCCGCACGCTCCACACGTAATTTCAGAATTCCTCGATCATTGACATCCTCTACCATAAAACGATAACCCGCCTGGATAACAAATTCACCTTGCACTGGAATATGACGCAGATGCGATATAACCATACCACCCACAGTATACGCATCCACTGAGGGTAGTTGCACTTCAAGCTTGTCACTCGCTTCATTGAGAGGTACGCGGCCATCCATCAAATAATCTCCATTCTCAAGTGTTTCTATAGTGTCTTTGTGCCGAGAAATATGACCTTCAAAGCTATAACCTACGCTCACTACCTCGCCCACAACCTCTTCCAGGATATCCTCTAATGTGATCATGCCAACAGCAGAACCAAATTCATCTATCACGACTGCCATATGATCATGGCGCTGCTGCAGTACAGGCAATAATTCATCCAGAAGTTCATGTGACGGTACATAATGGGCTGGTTTGATGAACTCGGACAGTGGTTGTTTTAGCAGTTTCGGATCCATCAGATCCCATATAGTGAAACCCACAACACCCATTATCTGGTTATGCTCTCCTTCATAAACGGGCATTCGAAAATGCGCGCGCTGTCGTGCAAGATGAACAGCATCCCGAGTGCTTATATCAATGTTAAGTGCTGTCATTTCAGCAACAGGAATCATCACTTCACCCACTGTGGTGTCCGCAAAACGTGTGACACGCATAATACGATCCCGATCAAACACATCGATATCGGCTCCCTGCTCTGCCATTTCAATCACCGAGCGTATCTGCTCACGATGGGTAAACAATTCCATCGATGACATTTCAACACCGACCAGATGCCCCACCCTGCGTGCCACCCATGAGAAGACAAATACCAATGGGTAAAATAGCCAGGAGAAAAATTGCAGCGGATAAATAATAATGGGACCTAACACATCGGCCTTTTGTTGATACACGCTCTTCGGTACTACTTCGCCAAAGATAAGAAACAGAGGGGTATAAATCAGAAAAGCATATAAATCGCCGTATGCACCAAAAAATCGAATCATCAATATCGTGCCCAGCGTAGTAAGAATCACCACCGATATATTTGTACCTACCAGGGTTGTTCCCAGCAATACTTCGGGTCTGCGAAATAATTTCAATACCAGCGCAGCGCCTCTATGTCCCTTATTAGCCTGGTGCTGCAACTTGAGCCGATCAGCATGTACCAATGCAATCTCCGAGCCGGAAAAAAAACCCTGCAGCAGGAGCAGTGCTACCATAGCCAGACTAATCAGTATTATATCCATTGGTCGTACTCCGATAATTAGTTGTTATCTATGTCTTCATCAATGACTGGTTTTTGAGACGCTACCGTCTCTACCTCTACTGGCTCGCCACCTTTGCCTTTACTAGCACGCAATCTTGCAATCCGGTGACCTTGCATTTCAAGCACCGTTAGCATCACGCCCTCAATAGTGACTTCATCACCAAGCTGCGGCAATCGATCCAGCAGCCTCAGAGCAACACCGCCAATGGTGGTCATCCGGTGATCAGTCAGGCCGAAATTAGTCAACTTTTCAAAGTCAGTCAGCTTCATATCACCTGCCACTTCAAATATATTATTCGCTAACTGGGTATAAGCAAGATGCGCTGTAGTCTCAGGTGTGATCTTGCCAAATACGAAGCTGAGTACACTTTTTAAGGTAATCAATCCATCAATACCGCCAAATTCATTCAATATTGCCGCCGCCTGAACCTTGTGCTCGAGGAAGAAATCAAACATCTCATCCACCTTTTTAGTCGGTGGCACAATGACGGGGGGCTGCAGAATATCCTCGATTTTCAGGGTAGTGAAATCTGTATCATCCAGCACCCGCTGGAGAATGTCCTCAGCATGAATAAACCCCACCAGGTTATCGCGAGTCTCACGAAAAACCGGTAGCCGGGTGTAGCGCAAGATTCGAACCTGTTCAACTATTTCTGCTACCGGTGTCTGTGCATCAATAAAAGCGGTTTGTGTACGAGGGATCATAATTTCGATAACTTCGGTGGTGCCTGCCTCAAGCAAATTGTAAATAAGGGAACGCTCACTCACGCTAAGCTCTCCCCCCTTGACCACCTCATCTATTAATGTGCGAAATTCATCGACTTGAAGTATGTTTTCTGGCGAAGTTTCCTCGCCTACAATCCAGGTGGTTACCCGGTCGGCAACCAGGCGAATAACCCAGCGAAAGGGGGTGATCAGTTTTACCCAGATACTCAGCGGCAATGCAATGACCTGCGTACTGATCTTCACCGGGTCAGAAACCGCAATGGTCTTAGGTGTCACTTCGCCAAACAGCAAAAGTAACGGCACCATCACCAATACACTTAACACCCCTCCCTGCTCTGCCCCATACAACGCCACCATAATGCCAGCCATATTGGCCGTAGCCGCTACATTAATGATCTCGTTGCCGCAGAGAATGGAAATAATTAGCTGGCGAGGCCGTTCCAGTAATGTATGCAAAAGATCAAAGCGAGGATTATGATCTCGTCTCATCTGTTGCAGGTCAAGACGGGACAACGAAAATAATGCGGTCTCTGAGCTAGAGAAAAATGCCGAGGCCATCAGTAATATTATCTGCAACCCAAAACGGAATATCATATCTACCTGCAAAAGCCGTTGCGGATCAATAGCAAAGAAAGTGCTCAAGTCCATCCAGATTCCATCCATAAGAAGAAATTCACCTATACAAACATAACATGAATTTAACGCGTTTATACCTTGTATACTAGCGCCATTACTGGCGAACTGAATACTATTTAACTCACTGCAGGCTTAACAAAAACATTGCGTTAATTATTTATTAAATCTGTAATTTAAAGTGTCGCTTTCAACACTATAAATTAACCGTTGCTATAAATAATGCCACGGCGCACCAGCCACTTTTCAATCTCGACAGCAAATAAAACCAATGAAGATAATGCCAGGCAAACAACAAGGTCGAACATCGGTAACGGCTGGGTATAAAAAACAGTATTGAATGCCGGTGTATAGATTACCGCCATCTGCAATAGCAGTGTCAGTATTACCGCCCCCAGCATCGGCAAATTACTCAACAGGCCGATTTGAAACAACGATGCACTTTCACTACGCACGGCTAATGAGTGAAACAACTGTGATACGGTCAACACCGTAAATACCATGGTTTGCCAGTAGGCCACTTCTCGGGAAATGGCCCATGCCATGGCCGCAATAGATACACCACCTACAAACAGACCTACCCATAAAATATGCTGCCACATACCGTGGGCAAAAATATTTTCATCTGGCGGGCGTGGCGCCCGTTTCATAAGGTCGGGTTCAGCAGGCTCGGCGGCGAACGCCAGCCCCGGTAAACCATCGGTGACCAGATTGATCCACAGAATATGAATGGGTAACAGGGGAATGGGCAGACCGAGAAATGGGGCCAGAAATAAGGTCCATATTTCACCTGAATTGGAGCTCATCGTGTCCTTAATGAACTTGCGAATATTGTCGAAAATTCGGCGACCGGCCTGCACCGCATGAACGATGGTGGTAAAGTCATCATCCAGCAACACCATATCCGAAGCTTCACGCGCTACATCGGTACCTTTTTGCCCCATGGCCACACCGATACCCGCCCGCTTCAAGGCCGGCGCATCATTCACACCATCGCCAGTCATGGCAACAAATTCGCCGTTTTCCTGCAAGGCCTTAACAATGCGCAATTTCTGCTCTGGCGTCACACGGGCATAAACCCGAACTGATTCAACTACACTGGCAAATTTTTCATCGGATAAATTTGCCAGTTCCTCACCGCTCAGTGCTGCCTGGTCATCACCAGCAATTCCAAGCCGACGCGCAATAGCCATAGCGGTTCCCGGATGATCGCCCGTAATCATCACCGGGGTAATACCTGCGGCCAGGCAGTCTGCCACAGCCTGTGGCACTTCGGGTCTTGGAGGATCAATCAGCGCTACCAATCCCAGAAACGTCAAATCCTGTTCGATTGCTTCTGCTTCTACAGAGTCTGGCAGTGCACTCAATTCACGCTTTGCGAAGGCCAGTACCCGGTAACCTTCAATGGCTAACCGTTCCACCTCTGCTAACACAACTTCGGACTCAAATGCCATTACCCCATCATGGCCTAATGCATGGGTACATTGAGTCAACACCCGTTCCGGCGCGCCCTTTGTATAAGCAATCACTTGTTCCTGTGACTGGTGCAACGTAGTCATTTGCTTACGCTCACTGTCAAATGCAATAGCAGTGAGTCGTGGTTTAATCTGTTCCAGCGCAAGCTTATCAAAGCCGGCCTTTTGTGCCGCCTCAAACAATGCCAACTCGGTCGGGTCACCCGCATATTTACCGTCTTTCTCAGCAACATCGTTATTCAAAGCCAGTGCCTGACCCAGCTCAGCCAGCACTCCGCCACCCTGCGCATCGGGCAACGAATCCTGTCGCTCACCAGCGGCAAAGAACAGTTCAACGGTCATCCGATTTTGTGTCAGGGTTCCGGTCTTGTCGGTACAGATATAAGTCACGGAGCCAAGCGTCTCCACGGCCGGCAAATTGCGCACTAGTACATTGTGCCGAATCAGCTTGCGGGCACCCAGGGCAAGCGATATGGTCACCACAGCCGGCAGTGCTTCGGGTATTGCTGCAACCGCCAGGCTAACAGCGGTTAAAAACATCAGCATAACAGGCTGACCCTGTATTAATCCGGCGACAAACACCACCACACAAATGGCCAGCACAGCCAGGGCCAGGTAGCGGCTAAAGCGAGTCAGTCGCACCTGCAGGGGTGTTTTTACACCAGCCTCTTCTTGCAACAATTCAGCAATGCGGCCTATTTCGGTTTGACGGCCAGTAGCCACCACAACACCTTTGCCACGTCCACGAGTAACCAGACTACTCTTGAATGCAAGATTCTGACGATCACCGATGGGTAAATCGATTTCACTTAAACGTTCTACCTGTTTTTCAACAGGATGAGATTCACCGGTCAGGGCAGATTCATCAACCTGCATTTCCTCCTCTTCTATCAGCCGTAGATCAGCAGGTACAACATTGCCTGCTTCCAGCAAAATCACATCACCTGGCACCAGTTCGGTTGCCGCAAGTGTGATCGCCTCATCATCACGTAACACATGGGCCTCTGGTGCCGCCATTTCACGTAAGGCCGCCACCGCACGCTCCGCTCTGAATTCCTGCACCGTACCGATAATGGCATTGAGCAAGACGATGACTAAAATGGCAATTGTGTCCTGGGGTTCTCCGATGAATCCGGAAATCAGTGCGGCCATCAACAACACCACGATCATAAAGTCGGAAAACTGACCCAGTAATATAAACAACAGAGAGCGTCGCCTCTTTTCTGGTATCGCATTTGGGCCATGCTCACTTAAACGTGTTTGCGCATCGGCTTTGCTCAGACCTGTTGCTGAAGACTCTAGATGCTGCAAGACTTCAGCAGACTCAATTTTGTACCAAACTGGCTGTGACATTTTAGTCGCCCGCAAACAGATAAATAAGCGCTGCGGTAAGTACCGCTACCAATAAAGTCTGAATGCCACTTCGCAGTAATGAAACACCTGCAATGCGACCAAGAAAAACACCCAGCATAAAGGTAAGAAGCAATGCAATCATGATAGCGGCATAGAGAGGTGACACTGGCAAAGAGACACCCGCATTTGATAACCATAATGGCGTTAAAATTAAAAGTGAAATAATGAGCGGTGCCGAGCCGTTGACCAGTGCAATCAACAATGGCATCCAGCGAGCAGCTTCACCATGCACGCTTTCCTGAAGATCAGTGCTCATCGCTTCTTCCAGTTTTCCCAGTGCATACTGTCGTTCAGCCGATTCACTAACGTAAGCACTGCTTACACCACTCATGCCCAGTGCTATGGCGGCTCCCATACAGGCATTTAAAACCAAAGATAAATCGACGGGCGCACTAACAAGAAACCCAATAATAAGCCCCATCATAGTGAGCGCACCATCAAAGCCATTGACTACAAAATAGCGGCGCGCAATGTCATGCGTCTGGGTGACTCGTAGTAAAAGTCTTGTCTGGCTTAAGAAACTCATAAAATGTTAACCAGCATCCGTTTCACTGTGTACTTCTACCTCATCAATACTGTGAAGTGAACCTCCCATACTGCTTATTATTGATTGGATCGATTCAAAATCTATGGCATTCCCTTCTATCTCTATTTGCAAGGTTTCTGTGTTTTCATCCATCTCAATAACGGACAAACGCACCCGGTAATCGGGACCCACCTCGGCGATAGCCTGAGCAAATTCAATTGCACTCGGCTGATGAGGTTTAAGCACATCCAGAATCATTCTTTTGACTAAACTCATAACATTAACCCCGTCCGTTTTTTCATTTTTATCAAGGATAAGCCTAAAAAATATATTTAAAATTTCATCCACTACAAACTTATTGTTTTATAAAGTATATAGCTATTCCCCCTTTAATTAAGGCCAAAATTGATACAGTGTCAGATCATCCTGCTTCTGGTCAATGAGGGCGATAACCTTTATCCAATGGCTCGTTTTGTAGGTATCCATGAAATCGAAGCTAAAGTAGATGAATTCCAGCAGGAACATTAACCTGAACTAATTTCACCATCGAGTACAGGAAGCCCAATTATCTAAGGAACCCCTGATTAAGCCTGGTTAGAATTAGGCTGAGATAAAAGTCTTCCTGTTTTTCACGAAGTGAGGCGCCATAATATATTACTATGGGTCATTCTATTGCAACGAACTTCGAGAAAAATAGGGCGCTTTTAGCCAACACCCTATTTATAAAAAACAGGGTAATCACGACTTGATCAGAGGTTCCCTAGCTAAAACTGAACAAATAAACAAGAATGACTTTTAAATATACAATCCACCTATGAACCCGTCATTGCCGTAGAAAATGTAAATGATCAAACCGAATTATCATATCCGTCTGCAAAAGCCATTACGGAGCGATGGCAAAGAAGCTAGTTAAGTCCATCCAGATTCCCTCCATAAGAAGAAATTTACCTATATAAACATAAGCATGAATTTAACGCGTTTATCATATGCCGTTAAGTTCGTACATTCAAATAAAAGTAATTAACATAACGTCTGTTACTTTTAAAATATACAGCTGATGTATGTAACAGTCATTTAATATATTTTGAAAATAATATTATTAATTCATAACTCTATTTTTAAAAAGAAATACGTTTACCATAATCGGGAATTGTTGCAGACCACCCCGCATGTGACAAATGCTCTTTTAATACTTCTTTGGTATTAGCTTCACCATGTACCAGAAAAAGTTTGGGGTGAGGCTCTTTAAAATTTTGTAACCAGTCAACTAACTGTGATTGACTAGCATGTGCAGAGAAACCACCCAATGTATGTATCTGAGCTTTAACAGCAATCTCATCACCACCCAACCGAAAAGTTTTAGCACCATCCACTAAAGCACGACCGGGTGTACCAATGGCCTGATAACCAACAATAATTACATGTGCTTTTCGCTTCCACAAATTGTGTTTAAAGTGATGCCTTATACGACCACCAGTACACATACCGCTGCCCGCAATAAAAATAGCACCTGCTTCAATTCTATTAAGCGCCATAGATTCTGCAGTTGAGGTAGAATAACGAAGTACAGGTAAAAAAGAATGCAAACTCCCCGTTTTACCATGTTGCATTGTTTCAGAATCCTCATCATTAAATATATTCTGATAACGATGATAAACTTCCGTCACTGCGATGGCCATGGGACTGTCCAGATAAACAGCCTGGTGTCTAAGCTTACCTTTCTGGTATAACTCACCAAGTCGAAAAATAATTTCCTGTGTTCTTCCAACTGCAAATGATGGAATCATAATATTGCCGCCATTTTCAGAGGCTTCCTCAATAATATTCTCGAACTCCTCCAATGTTTCATCCAGGGGACGATGGTTACGGTCACCATAAGTAGATTCCATTAACAATACATCTGCTTGTTCAACAATTTCGGGGTCACGTAACAACGCGGCACAACTGTTACCAAGATCTCCTGAAAACACCAGTTTCTTTTCGACACCATCTTCTTTAATAAATAATTCGACGATAGAAGAACCCAGAATATGTCCAGCATCACGAAAACATACTTCAACACCACTGACAACTTCACGGCGCTGTCCATAACTAGATCCATCACATAATGCCAGTGTAGCCTCAACATCCTCAAGTGTATAAAGCGGTTCAATTTTTGACTTTCCTGAACGCCGCCGACGCTTATTTTCCCATTCAGCATCTCGTTCCTGAAGAGATGCTGCATCTTTGAGCATAATTTCTAACAATTCACAGGTCGGGGATGTCATGTATAAAGAGCCACTGTAACCATCGGCTACCAGCTTTGGTAACCTTCCAGAATGATCTAGATGTGCATGAGAGATAATCACCGCGTCCAACTTGCTTACATCAAACGGAAAATCAGCTTGATTGCCCTTTTCTTCTTCCCGGCTTCCCTGAAAAAGCCCACAATCTAATAATACGCTAGCGGTTTCCGTTTCAAGTAAATAAGCTGATCCAGTAACACCCTTGATTGCACCATGAAACGTCAGATTTGCCATTATACTTTCTCACTCTTCAGGTTAACTAAATGAACGCTGATTTATATATTCTGCCTATGTATACTAATTAGCAATAACAATATTTGACCAGGCGCAAGTTATACAAAAATAAAAGAAACAGCAGCGGACGCACATTAGCAAACAACGAACTCTGTAGATTCAAATCCAAAAGGCGTTAATCAGGAGCAACATTCTGGTTTAAATGGCCCAGAAAAGAGCCCCGAAAAGGTGCAACGCCAAATAACCGATTTTTTAATATTTAACTTTCTGGGTTATTTCATATCTTGTGTCATTAGTTGCAATTTATTTGTGTAGAAATGTTTGATTGCATCCACAACTCATTCATATGAAAAACACAATATTACAAATAAGAAATTTCATAACCTATCGTTCGTAAAATTTATTTATGACTTTCAAGGCTTCTCTGGCAGAATCTACATACTCGAATAGCGCCAGATCAGATTCACCTATGGTTCCTTCATCAACTAATGCATCAAAATTAATCACACGACGCCAATATTGACTACCGAGCAATAAAACGGGTACAGGTTTAATTTTTTTTGTCTGAATTAAAGTAAGTGTTTCAAATAATTCATCTAATGTACCAAAGCCGCCGGGACAAGCAATCAATGCTCGTGCGCGTTTAAGAAAGTGCATTTTTCGAATTGCAAAATAATGGAACTGAAAACACAACTCAGGTGTAACATAAGGATTAGGCTGCTGTTCAAAAGGTAAAACAATATTAAGCCCTATACTTTTACCCCCGACATCATTGGCACCACGATTTGCGGCCTCCATAATACCAGGACCACCACCGGTAATAACCACATGCTCACACTTATCATTCTGCTGTGAATTCAACGTAATTAGCCGCGCCAATTCTCGCGCTTCGTCATAATAGTGCGACTTAGAAAGAATTGATTTGGCTATATCTACTTTACGAGCCAATACTGCGTCAGAAGGATCTGACATTGCGAGGGACTGAGCTTTTTTTAAACGCTTAACAGCAGTTTCAGAATCAGGAATACGAGCACTTCCAAAAATCACAATGGTGGAAATAATAGCATTTTCCTGCTGCAACAATTCAGGCTTGAGAAGTTCCAATTGCAGCCGTACTGGACGTAATTCATCCCTGAGTAAAAAATCTTCATCACTATAAGCCAGACGATAAGATTCTGAACGAGTCTGAGGTGTATCAGACATCAGTTTTGAAGCACCGACATCTTCCTCAGCTGTTGGAAACACATTTCCTGGTATTTCAGATTTCTTCATAAGGTGTCACCTCTTTTCAAACTGTGTTGCAGCTTCTCACCCTGCCCATGTCTATAACGTTGGGCATGCTTTCAAAGCTGCGCCTTGATTGTGAACTCACCTGATCGCCAGAGATATAATAGACTTGATCAGAGGTGGCCAAGCTCAATAAGCTTACTTTTTTTTAACACCGTGAATAATATAACCTAATACGAAACCAATAAACAGTACCCCTAATATTAAGATAATTCTTGATATTTCTAACTTCCAGAAAAGTAGATTGACAGTTACTATTTCAGAATTTTGCAAGACTAAAATAATAATAAAAAATATACTTAATATTCCAATAGTAAGATGGATTTTTTTAGTGATCGTTTTTATATTCATAACAAGCTCCCACCTGCAACAGTGATTTTATAGATACATCTATTTTTATATTTAGTATACCCCCCAAAGACAGGATAGTCGCTTTTAAATCTTTTAAGTCTTTCTTATTCACCTTCATTCACAATTGCATTGCGTTTGTTAACTGGTTTTTTTTCTGGTTCAATCAACAGGCCAAACCATGTCGGCAATTTATGCTTGCCAAAAGGATAATACGAAATCATGATTAACAATGACAAGGTAATCAGGTGAGACTCAGGGTAACGAAGAACCCATCCACCCAGCCAGGACAGCTGTAATACCGGCAAAACAAGAACTGTAAGAATAATGGTCCACAGCAGGCGAATAAATGCAGTATGGCTACCAAGTTTTTCAACGGTAGAAAAGAAGCGATCGATCAATGATGTAATAATCACTATCGGAAGCAATATGAGATGTCCGTCAGCAGCCAGAGAAAAGTAGTTTAGTATTGAAACACCTATGACCATACTGCTTGCTACCAATGTGAAGATAATAGATAAGCGCGGCGTACGTGACATTTCATAATGAAACGTAGGACGACCAAAATAAACAAGTGTCAGCGTTATTATCAATATAAGTGCTGTTGTTTCTTTTTCTGCATAAGTCATTGCCAATGCCAATATCGTTGGCGTAAAAACACCATAACTATGAATGCCAACGACCTGTCGAATTAATGCACACAACAAGACACCAATGGGTAGTAGCATCAGAAGGGAAAGCTGCTCTCTGGTATCTGATGGCAACCTGTCTAACATTAAAATCTGATACCATTCACTTCGCGCATTATCAGGACTACGAATTGTAACCGGCTGACGCTCGACCATAATCTCGTTAGCATACGTATAATCTTCTGCGTTAAGTGTCTCGCCTTTTATAGAGGCCGATACGATGCCATCGCCAACTTTGTCAATTGCAACAAAATTAATTGGCAGGCTATTACGATAGCCTAAACCAGGATGATAAGTATCCCAGTGATCATTAATATAAACTTCAACCCAGTGATGGAGACTCGTCGACGGATCATCCTTAAGTTCTATACCCGTAATTACTCTGGCGGGAATGCCCGCTTTACGGCATAATGAAACCATTAAAAGTGCCCGCTCTCGATGATTCGCGGAATGTGAAGCAAGTATACTCGGCACCTGACGAAACGCGGATGGTTTGTAATTAGCTAACTGACTAACAAATTTGAAAATATGTTCAACCAACGGCGCCTGTCCTATCTCGTTTAAACCCAACGCTACGAGTTTAGTTTCAAGTAAGGGACTATCAAGCTGCAACCATTCATTGTCAGCAAGAAAAAACTGCCGCCTTTTGGTCGTAAGCATCTCGGGTAGAGCTTCATAGAAATGTTGAATCAGGCTAAATTGTAATGAATACTCCATTTCTGTCTGATAGGTACCCGCTTTATTTGCACGTAGTCGAATGGCCCGTTTAGAAATCGTATTTCGCATCGGTGGAACGACATACAATCCAGCATGGTTAACACTCCGACCGACAAGGCGAAGATTTTTAGATTCAAATGGGGGTTGAATACTTATAACCGTATTCGCCTGTTTAACACTGTGTATTGTGTTGAGTGTAATCAACCAGTTTTCATCACTGTGTACTTGCTGACCCCGCAGAAACATATAGTGTACAAAGATCAATACAAGCCCCACAATAAACAGGGCCATTGCGAATCGGCGCATCTTACGCTTATTGTCATTCTCAGATGTATGGCGGCTATTCATGCAAGTTATAATTCTTTGTTGGATATGAATTTGGATATGAATAATGAAAATAATATTTCATATCACTGATAAAGGCCAGGGAACCTCTGATCAAGTCTGATTATTTTATGCTGGCTAAAAGTGCCCCTACTTTCCTCGAAGATCGTTGCAATAGAATGACTATTACGCCTCACTTCGTGAAAAATAGGGACACTTTTATCTCAGCCTAATTCTAACCATACTTAATCTGAGGCTCCCTAGCAAACATTGCCTATAATTAATTTTACTACTTTTTGAACAACAACCATGGAACAAGTATGCGCTATCTATTGATTATTTATGTTTTATGCGGATCTCATATCGCAGTAGGAAGTGACAATTTAGTGACTATCGGCTGGATAGAACCTGTTCGAATAATGCCGGAAGGATTTGATCTACAGGCCAAAATCGATACCGGGGCGGACAACTCCTCTCTTGGGGTTGTGAACTGGCAGAGTTTTATACGAAACGATAAGGAATGGATCAAGTTTAAGGTCCGCAGCAACGACGACAATATACAATCATTTGAAAGACCACTTGAACGATATACCTTAATCAAGCGTAAAGCCACCCAACCACTTAAACGCCCTGTGGTAAAAATGTGGTTATGTATCGGCAAAGATAAAATACTGACACAGGTGAACCTGGCTCAGAGGAAAAACTTTAAGTTTCGAATGCTGATTGGTCGAAGCTTTTTAAAGGATCATTTTCTGGTAAATTCTGCTGTCAAGCTAACATTATCTCCCGAGTGTCAATCGGGATAATAAACGATACCCGATAAGGAGATTATTACCGGGTCTTTATAGCGACCAGACACCTGCGCCTGCTGCCTTGCTCACATCACAAATTACTTTTTTTAACCGATAATATTGTGCGCTTATTAACTTGCTTCGGGTGTTTCGGGTGTTTCGGGTGTTTCAGTCTTACTTCCATAATAAAAACCAAAACCGATACGTAGCACGCCCAGCACAAAAAGCAAAACGCTTAGTGCATAGATATCATCCGTTTTAAGCTTATGCTCAAACAGGCCAATCATAATATCGCGTAATACAAACACGATACCTGCATCAAAAATCACCGGAAGCCTGATGGTATAATCCATGAAATACTGAAATAATGACCTTGATAATTCCAATAATATAACCAGCGTCAGGACATCGGAAAATATCTGCATATAGTTTCCCGTGACACCGGGTTTAATAGCCAGTTCATATAACTCATAAAACAGGCGGAAAGAACCGACTAATAGCGCTAACGTAGTAAATAATAAGATTACGCCAAATATATAGCCGGTTACTTTATTGAACAGCCATTGCGGGTTTTTCCATTCATAATTTGATTGTGACATTCTTTCTACTCAACTTTAATTTTAGTGGCAAACGAGATCCATGTGACTCATAATTAAACCACTAAATGAAGATTCATGTAAGGATTTATTGAATATGGCAGATTGGCCTGAAGCGACAAAAATAAGTAGCCTGATGCTTGAAAAAATCAACCAGCTTCAGATATCACTGGTATCCACCGATTTCTGGATTCAACTTGCCGTTATTGTTACTGTATTTGTTATCGCACGCTGGTCTCTTACACCGCAACTACAGCGCTTACTTATCCGACTAAGCACAGCCAGTGGTCGCGTTGCCAGCTTCAATAAACTGATTGTGACCCTGAATGAATTTGCCAATACACTGGTGTGGCTAATATTACAGTGGGTTGCCATTGGTGTTTATGTACATTTAGGTAAATCACATAACCTTCTACTGCCCGTTGCCAGTTTACTCAGTGCCTGGCTATTAATCCGCATCGCATCAAAAATGTTAAAAAATAAGGCCGCCGCACGCCTGGTTGCGAGTGTCGCCTGGACAATCGCCATCCTTAATATTTTCGAGTGGTTAGACCCCGTACTTAAATTTATAGACAGCCTGTCTCTCACTTTGGGTTCAGTTCGCCTGTCACCCCTTATTGTTATCAAAGCCGGTATTTCTCTCTGGTTATCCCTGTGGCTTGCCAGCGTACTGGCAACATTTCTCGACCGTCGCCTTGAGGGCTCAGATAATGTGACACCTGCAATGCGCGTACTCAGCGTAAAACTGTTACACCTTGGATTAATTACGGCGGCCTTTTTAATTACCTTTTCAGCAGTAGGAATAGACTTGACTGCACTGGCCGTATTTGGTGGTGCCCTCGGTGTTGGTCTTGGTTTCGGGTTACAGAAAATATTTTCCAATCTGGTCAGTGGTGTTATTTTGCTAATGGATCACTCCATCAAACCCGGCGATGTTATTGCTTTAGGCGACACCGTTGGCTGGATTAATCACCTGGGTGCGCGTTATGTATCGGTCATCACCCGCGATGGTATAGAGCATCTTATTCCTAACGAAACACTCATCACAGATCGAGTAGAAAACTGGTCTTTCAGTGACAGCCTGGTACGCTTACGATTACCCATCGGTATTTCTTATAAATCGGATGTGCGACTGGCGATGAAACTGTGTATTGAAGCGGCGATGGCCACGCCACGTATCCAGGAAAAACCAGAACCTAAATGTTTATTTAAGGGCTTTGGTGACAGCTCGGTTGATCTGGAGCTGCGAGTATGGATTGATGATCCACCCAATGGACGAGCCAATGTTTTAAGTGATGTCCTGTTAGGCGTGTGGGATCGTTTCCATGAGCACGGTATAGAAATTCCCTTCCCGCAACGCGACCTGCATTTACGCAGTGGCTTTGAACAACTTAATAACGACAATGATGATCAGGAAAATAAAGGTGAGCCAATATGATGCAGTTCATGTTATGCCAGGGTGATACAACTCAAACCGGTGGCAAAGAATTAATCCAACAATGGCAGGATAAAACGGATAGCTGGATCTGGGTCGATCTTTATGATGAAGCGCCTGATGAAGAACAAACGTTTTTAAGTGAATATTTTAATCTGGATGAAGGCGTTGTAAACGAAGCACAGCGTGACCGACACCCACCCCGTTTTGAAGCCTTTAAAAATTATAATTATTTGTTGCTCAAACCGCTGGATGCAGAATCCGATTCACTCGACTTTAGCACGCTGCAACTGGCGATGTTCAGCTCTGAGCGTTTTCTAGTTACACGTCATTCCAAACAATCACCTTATCTTGCAAAGCTCTGGCAAACACTGCAACAGGAGGGTTGTACTGACGCATCACCTCTGTCTGTTGTTGCGTTAATGAGCGAGCGAGTTGCGCAGCGTTATGGCAAAGTGTTACTGGATCTGGAGCAACGTCTAGACCTCATCGAAGACGAACTGTTCGACAGCCCCACTGATACACTCATGAAAGAACTGGTGGGTTACAACACCAGCCTGCGCAAGATGCATCGCATTCTTGCCTACCATGTCAATGTGTTCAATGGCCTACGCCAGCAACTCAGTAAAACTAACCATCACCAGCATGATCAGTTCAATGACATATATGCAATCATTGAACGATTCAGTAGTCTGTCTACGGTCTATCAGGATGTCATCACTGATCTCATTGAAGCTTACATTAGCCTGAATGGTCACCGACTCAATCAGATAATGAAAGTGCTCACCATCGTTACCGTAATATTTGTACCGTTGACTTTACTGGTGGGGATATACGGAATGAATTTTGAAAACATGCCGGAACTGAAAAGTCAGCACGGTTATTACATACTGCTGTCTGTCATGTCAGGTATTGCCTTTATGATGCTGTATTTATTTAGGCGAGTACGCTGGTTATAAAGCAGTCCCAGGTAAAGCAGTCCTAGGTAAAACAGTCCCAGGGTTAAGCTGGCCAGACGATATGACGAATATTGTTCTTGCCAGACTTCTTAACATCATACATCAAATCATCGACGAGCTTAATCATGTCACGACTGGTCGGCATGACTTTAGAAAACGTAACGACACCGATACTAAAAGTCACTGGCCAGTTTTTTTCTTTCATCGTCTCAAGTAATTCAGCCTGTAACTTTTCCAATACAGATGTTGCCGCATCTTTATCTAATATTGGAAACAACACCGCAAATTCATCGCCACCGAGTCTGGCAGCAAAATCCGTAGCACGAATACTCAGGAATAACTTTTTAGCCACAAGCTGTAATAATTCATCGCCAACGTCATGTCCCATGGTGTCGTTAACATATTTAAAGCTATCCAGATCAAAATAAGCAATGGTAAAAGGTTCAGGTTGACGCTGAGCACGCAGCTGTTCTCGTTCGAGCTGTTCCAGAAAAAAACGCCGGTTGGCTAAACCCGTTAAAGGATCCGTATCGGCCAGGCTTTCTTCAAGCAGGAGTTTTTCATGAACCACGATCAAAAGCTTCCAGATGATAATAAAAAAACACAATCTTACAAAGGTATTCCATGTTGGAATTAATAGACTTGGGTATTCAGCACTCGCTGTCAGATCCGCGCTTAACCAAATGCCCGCAGAAAAAACCGCCAGAGCCAGGCCTACCCTCTTGCCGCCATACCAGGTCGCCAACATAATGGGCATTATATAAAACACTGAAAACGAAAGTTGCGGGCCCATAAGATAATCCACAACGCCCAGAAAAAGACTGGCTGCCAGTGTAATGATCAGACATCTGCTCTCCTCTAACTTTTCTAGATAATCATTTAAATACGTTAACATGTTACCGATAGTCCCTGGTTGATTTTGAGCTTTTCAAAATTAAGTCAATCTTTTATATAGATTAGTTTAAATTTACTGGAAAATTAAATTATTTGGGAACAAACTACACCGTTAAACTAAAAGCCATCAATAACGCGATTATATTCTGGCTTATTCATAACGCATTACATCAGGGGAACGCCAACAAGCCATGACACCGATTATCCCAAATTTAGAAGAGCACAATGATTCAAATCGGGTAGATTATATTATTGGCAACTTAAAGGCCGAAGATGACATCGCGGTTAGAGGCCAGCTTGAACCTCTACATGCAGCTGAAATTGCGGGTCTGCTTGAATCGTTACCGCCAGAATTACGTCAACGCCTCTGGATACTCATACCAAAAGAAATTGAGGGTGAAACCCTCACCTATCTTGGCGAAGAAGTGCGAAGCAGCATCATTGGTAAAATGAAAGATGCTGACGTAGTCGCCGCCACTGAAACAATGAATGTGGAAGATCTCGCTGATGTCATGGATGAACTATCTGATGACATTAGTGAAGCGGTACTGGAATCACTCGATGATGACCGTCGCCAGCGCCTGGAAACCGCACTTTCTTTTGATGAGAACTCTGCAGGCCGATTGATGAGCACCGATGTCATCAGCGTACGCAAAAATGTGACTCTCTCTGTTGTATTACGTTACCTGCGTCGCCTGAAACCATTGCCAATGCATACGGATGCGTTGATGGTAACAGATGAACACGGTACCTATCTTGGTAAGTTAATGCTTGCTGATGCCGTATCTGAGCATCCGGATACAGTGGTCGCCGATGTCATGCGAGAAGCGGCGGACTGGGTGCAGGTTAATGCCAACGAACATGATGTCGCGATACTGTTTCAACGGCGTGATCTTATCTCAGTAGCGGTCGTCGATGAACACGCTAAATTGCTGGGACGTATTTCCGTTGATAATATCGTCAACATCATCGTGGCTGAAGCCGACAAAACATTACTGGCCAGTGCGGGCCTGGTAGAGGATGAAGATCTTTTCGCGCCTGTTTTACCGAGCGCTAAACGACGTGCTGTCTGGTTAGGATTGAACCTTGTTACTGTTTTCATGGCGGCCTGGGTCATTGGATTATTTGAAGCCGTGCTGGACAAAATTGTAGTGCTTGCGGTTTTAATGCCTATTGTGGCTAGCATGGGAGGTATAGCCGGTAGTCAGACTTTAACGCTGACCATTCGTGGCCTTGCACTGGGTCAGGTGAGCAGCGCAAACTTACGCTGGTTAGCAAACAAAGAACTATTGGTGGGCTTTTTAAATGGTTTAGCCTGGGCCATTGTGGTGGCCATAATAACTTTTGCCTGGTTTCAGGACACGGGCATCGCCCTGATTATTGCCGCCGCAATGATGCTTAATCTAGTCGCTGCTGCGTTCTCTGGTGTATTGATACCGGTAGTACTGGATCGTATGGGAATAGACCCTGCGCTTTCTGCCGCAGTGGTGTTAACCACAGTAACCGATATCGTTGGTTTTTTAAGCTTCCTTGGGTTAGCCACATGGTTTCTATTGTAATTTGATAAAAATATTACTGGCTTTACCGAACTGTTTTATTATATAAGGACTGTATTATCATTTAATTTTTTAAAAGGTTACGAAGCGTGAGTCAAAATTTAATTACAGTCGGTTGGCGTGAATGGTGTTCGTTACCAGAGCTCGGCCTAACTCACATTAAAGCAAAAGTTGATACCGGCGCAAAAACATCTTGTTTACATGCTTTCAGTATCGATCCGTTTACCAGCAACAATGAAAAATGGGTGCGCTTTGGAATACACCCAAATCAGCATGACACACTCAAAGAAAAATATTGTGAAGCCAAAGTACTGGATGAACGTGATGTAACTGATTCTGGTGGGCATATGGAAAAGCGCTATGTAATCTCCACACATTTAGTCATTGATAACCAGACATGGCCTATAGAGTTAACGTTAACCAACAGAGACACGATGCGTTTTCGCATGTTGTTAGGACGTTCAGCGATGCTAGATAAAATCATTGTTAATCCATCTGCATCGTATATGCTGGGTGAATCATCAGCCGCCACTCATTTCAAATAAGGCATACCTATGAAAATTGCAATACTCTCTCGAAATAAAAAACTTTACTCCACTCGACGATTAATAGAAGCCTGTGAACAACGCGGTCATGAACCGATGGTACTCGATGTGCTGCATTCGTATATGGAAGTCGTCCCCAGTAAACCCGAAGTACATTTTAAAGGTAATGCACTTGATGCATTCGACGCCGTCATTCCCCGAATTGGTGCCTCGGTTACTTTCTATGGCACGGCAGTACTCAGACAATTTGAAATGATGGGTGCCTTCCCGCTTAATGAATCGGTTGCCATTGCGCGCTCGCGTGACAAACTTCGCTCATTACAATTGCTTTCGCGTAAAGGTATTGGGTTGCCGAGCACGGGTTTTGCGCATGACCCTGATGACATTCAAGATCTAATCAAAATGGTGGGGGGGGCACCCCTGGTCATTAAATTACTTGAAGGTACCCAGGGCATTGGCGTCGTTTTGGCAGAAACCAAAAAAGCCGCTGAAAGTGTTATTGAAGCTTTTATGGGTCTGAAAGCCAACATCATGGTGCAGGAATATATAAAAGAGGCCGGTGGTGCCGATATACGTTGCTTAGTGGTCGGTGAAAAAGTTGTCGCCGCAATGAAACGTCAGGCTCTGCCAGGAGAATTTCGTTCTAATTTGCATCGAGGTGGCAGCGCTTCATTGATTAAAATCACCCCGGCTGAACGAGCCACTGCCGTTAAAGCCGCCAAAGTTATGGGGCTCAATGTTGCCGGTGTTGATATTCTTCGTTCAGAACGAGGTCCTCTAATCATGGAAGTTAATTCTTCACCCGGGCTAGAAGGCATAGAAAGTGCTACCGGCAAAGATGTGGCTAGCATGATCATTGAGTTTATTGAAAAAACCGCCAAACCTCACAAAACAAAAACCAGAGGCAAAGGCTAATTTCAATGACCAGTACCCCACTAACCATACATGGTCTTACATTTGCGCCGGGTACAAGAACGACCATCGAACTACCCGTAGGTCGTTTGTATACACATACCCCCATGACGATGCCGGTTCACGTTATTAAAGGAAAAAAAACCGGCCCTCGTCTGTTTGTTAGTGCCGCGATTCATGGCGATGAAATTAATGGCGTTGAAATTATTCGTCGACTGTTAAAACTTCCTGCATTAAAACGTCTAAGGGGAACCATCATCGCGGTTCCCATCGTAAATATTCATGGGCTGATTAATCATTCACGTTATCTACCTGACAGGCGCGATCTAAATCGATCTTTTCCGGGCACTGAAAAAGGCTCTTTAGCCGCACGCCTGGCTTATCTGTTTATGAAAGAAATAGTGACGCAAAGCACACATGGCATAGACCTGCACACCGGTGCACTTCATCGAGATAACTTACCTCAGATCCGTGCCAATCTTGATGATGAAGAAACCAATAAATTAGCCCGCGCATTTGATGTGCCTGTTATCATTTCATCTAATTTACGTGATGGCTCATTAAGAGAGGCCGCAGCGGAATATGGTATCCCTATGTTGTTATATGAAGCCGGTGAAGCGCTGCGTTTTGATGAGGTTTCTATTCGAGCAGGTGTTAAAGGCATCATAAATGTCATGCGCACACTGGAGATGTTACCCCCGTCACGCAGTAAATCAAAAAAACATATCGAGCCCGTTGTTGCCCGTTCCAGTTCATGGGTTCGAGCATCGGATAGCGGTATTTTACGCACAATGATACCGTTAGGAAGTCGAGTCAAAAAGAACACATTACTGGGTGTGGTCGCCGACCCTTTTGGCGAAACAGAATCCAGTGTTATTTCTTCGTTCAATGGCATCGTCATCGGTAGAACCAACCTGCCTTTAGTCAATGAAGGTGACGCCCTGTATCACATCGCTCGATTTGAAGACATCCATGAAATTGAAGCTAAAGTTGATGAGTTTCAGGAAGAGCATTCATCTGAACTCATAACATCGCCTAATTCAGAAAGCCCAATCATTTAGTTAAATCTGAATATACGATTTATCAAGGAAATGTTATGACAGACGAAACTCACAAACAGTCATCGTGGTGGGGCAGTTTTAAACTGGAAATCGAACAGAATAAAGAATGGCATTTAGGGCCATTAAAATTAATTGTGCGACGTTTGAAAAGCGAATGGCAAGTAGCTCATGAAACGGCAGATGACTTCGAGAATTTGAATACTCCGTTGAATAGTCCATTGAATAGTCCATTGAATACTCCATTAAATAGTCCATGGGAAATTAATAACACCGAGCAGTTACCAGAGACGCTGGATAACAACTCACGTTATATTTTACATGACACCACAGGGCAACTCATCATTACGCCACAGCTTGCTGATCGCCCGATTATTTCTCGCCCCCATATGCCCTTTAACCTGGCTGCAGGTGAAGAAATCACATTATATGTCAGCTCTTCACTGTGGCTGGAACTGGCAATTGGATCTACTCCCTCAAAAGTATTAAAATCAATAGCCATTCAACGTCTTTCAGATACCTGGTTTGGCCCCTCAACGCTTGAAGGCGAACTTTGCTATGCATCGACTACCCACTGTCGTTTGAATTTAGAAGATTTGCCTAAACGATCATATAAAGCAATAACACCTGTGTTAATTCGTAACCAGAGTAAAACAACACTCTTAATAGAAAGATTAAATTTACCCACACCACTATTGTCTTTATATGCTTCTTCAAACGGTCAGTTATGGACACCCCAGGTGACTCTAACACGTGAAAAAGATGGCGATATGGCTGAATTAAAAATCGATAACCATCCACCAGAAGACGTAGGTATAATGGAAAAAATCAGTGACGCACACAATGAAGCAGACAGCAGTGTTTTATTCCGGGCCTTTAACACTGTATTCAGCTAAATATTGAACGGGTAATAATTATGAATGAGTTCTGGTCTGATATTGTTAACTTTCTGAGCAGTGAAAAAGTATGGGGATTAACCCGCGCTATCATCCTCATCGTTATCGGCATCGTCATTGCCAAGCTAGTGAGTACGACTTTAGAAAAATTATCTAGCAACAAGATGGACAACCATCGTGTCATGCTGCTCAAGCGAGGTAGTTATTATTTAGTTTTAATTCTGTTTCTCATATCTGCACTGAATGAACTTGGATTTAATCTCAGCGTACTGCTAGGGGCCGCTGGCGTTTTCACTGTTGCGATCGGTTTTGCATCACAGACATCTGCATCCAATTTAATTAGCGGCTTATTTCTGGTTGCTGAACGCCCATTTACAGTGGGTGATGTGATACGTGTCGGCACCACAACTGGCGAAGTCCTCTCCATCGATTTATTATCCGTTAAACTACGTACCTTTGATAATTTGTTTGTGCGCATACCCAATGAATCACTGATCAAATCAGAAGTAACGACACTGTCGCGTTTTCCTATTCGACGTCTGGATGTATTAGTAGGTGTAGCTTACAAAGAAGATCTGAAAAAAGTGCGTGCAGTGCTGGATGAAGTGGCAAATAAAAACCCACTCTGCCTTGAAGAACCTAAACCCTTATATATTTTTCAGGGCTTTGGAGAATCATCTTTAGATATTCAGTATTCCGTATGGGCCAAAAGAGAAAAATTTATTGAGCTAAAAAATAGCATCCATGAGGAGATTAAAAACGCTTTTGATGAACAGGGCATTGAAATACCCTTTCCCCACCGCACGCTATATACAGGAAATGACACTAAACCCTTTCCCGTTGAAACGATTAAAAACAAACAGTCAGACTAAAAAAATTTAAGGAATTGGGATGTATAAAACGCAGTTAACGCTGCTGGCCATATTGGCCTACTTTTTTTCAACAATGTTGTATGCCCAGCCTCAGCCTAGTGTCAACATTAAGATCAGTGGTATTGATAAACCGCTTGAAGATAATGTCAGGTTGTTTCTAAGTATCGAACAACAAAAAAATTACGTTTTAATGACCCCGGTTCGACTACGTAGTCTACATAAAAAAGCACCGCAGGAAATCACCCGTGCATTGCAGCCATTCGGTTATTATCGGCCCATTATTTCATCAGAATTACTACAGCAGACACCCGATCACTGGCAGGCAAACTATATTATTGATCCCGGCCCCGCCCTGCTCATTGAAGCATTTAATTTTTCAGTCAATGAAGAAATAAAAGAAGATAGCGAATTTCAAACTTTGATGGAAAACCGAACACTTCAAAAAGATGATATTTTCAACCATATTGAATATGAAAATTTTAAAGCCAGTCTGGAAAAGTTGGCCGCTGAGCGCGGCTACTTTAATGCACGCTTTGAGCAACACCGTGTAGAAATTAATCTAAACACCTATAAAACACGTATTGATTTAAACTATAACGCCGGACATCGTTATCACTTTGGTGACGTACAGATAAAACAAAACATTCTCGATGATGATTTTTTACGTCGATATATACCTTTCAAAAAAGGTTCACCTTACTCGATTAACCAACTCATTGAATTACAGCAGGCATTAAATGACAGTGATTATTTTCGTACGGTTGAAGTTTTTCCTGGCCAACCACAGGTCGATAATAATGAGATTCCAGTCAGTGTGACACTTAAACCAAATAAGCCCCATCGCTTCAGTGTTGGACTCGGTTTCGGCACCGACACGGGGGCTCGCGCTAAATTTGGCTGGCAAATGCCCCGTATTAATGCCAGAGGCCACCGCTTCGATACTGGCGCCAAGGTATCTAAAATCGGTTATACCGTGAGCGCTCATTATCGTGTGCCGTTACTAAATCCGCGCACTAATCAGATGATTTACAGTGCCGGCATCGTCAATGAAAAAACCGAGAGTAGTGACAGCACCATTCAAACCATGGGTGCCAGTCTCAAGCGCAGTAAGGGTGACTGGAGAGAATCTATTTCACTTAATTATCAGCAGGAAGATTATGTGATTGCTGACACCCGTGGCGAGTCAACCTTGTTACTCCCCGGCATTAACTGGAGTCGTATCTGGGGGAATAATTTTATATATGCTATAGACGGTCTTCGATTTGATATTGGACTGCGCGGCAGTAGTAAAAAGCTAATCTCAGACACCAACTTTTCTCAACTGCAGGGTAGCATCAAAGCCATTAATACCATTAACCAGCGTAATCGTTTTATATTGCGTGGTGAACTGGGTAGCACCTGGACTCAGGATTTCGATCAACTCCCTGCATCAGTGCGCTTCTTTGCCGGCGGTGCACAAAGTGTGCGCGGCTATGCTTATCAGTCACTCGGCCCAAACGATATAAATGGCAACGTCATTGGTGGCCCACATCTGATGATCGGTACGATAGAGTTTGAGCACAGTTTTAATAACAGATGGGGCGCGGCCCTGTTCTATGACGCAGGAAATGCACTCGAAGATTTTAAAGATGACCTGGAAAGAGGCGCAGGTTTTGGTTTACGCTGGAAGTCCCCGGTCGGTATGGTGCGCATTGACCTGGCAAGTGCGATTAGCCGCGATGGACAACCCTGGCGAGTGCATATTAATATCGGACCTGACTTATGAAGCGATCATTTCTTATCGCCATTGCCCTGTTATTGCTGATACCGGCATTATTGCTTTCCTGGTTAACCCTGACAGAGGCCGGCCTGCAATGGGCTTACCTGCAGGCTAAACCTTTTCTTCCTGCCGGTTTGAGCATTAATAAACTAGAAGGAAAACTCTTCGGTCCTATCACCATTACAGATCTGCAATACGCGCAACAAGATACACGCATTAAAGCTCGCCAGCTTATCGTTGACTGGCAACCTACGGCATTATTGCTGACTCAAATTAATATCAATCAACTACACATACAGTCTCTTAACATTACACTACCTGGCACTGATAATACTCAGCCGTCCCAACAGCAGAATTTAAACTTACCCAGCATTAATTTTCCATGGCGCATCGCGTTAAATAATGCACTGATTAATGACATTAACATCAGCCAAAATAACCAGCGTTATGGTTTAAAACAGATAAAGCTTAAGGCGAGTTCTCTGTTCAGCAAGATCAACATCGAAGAACTCAACATCCACAATGATAATTACAATATTCATATTCTAGGCGAACTACGCTTAAGCCATCATTATCGCCATAACCTGAATATTAACTGGCAAGTAGAGCTACCTTCAAAGTCGTTAGTAAAAGGTAAAGGCGCAATCACGGGCAATCTAAATAGCAGTCACATAAAACAACAACTCAGTGGTCCGCTACAACTCACGCTCGATGCAAAATTAAATAACTTACTTAAAGAACTCAACTGGCAGGCCAAAATTGATGCTTCGCATTTTGATTCTTCAAAACTTTACGCTGACTGGCCTGCTCTAAATGGCGCATTCAAACTGCAAGCAAAGGGCGACCTCAACACAGCAGTGTTAACCGCTAACCTCGATGGCCATCACGCTGAACTGGGAAATTTTAATGCCGCGTTTAATTTAAAACGATTAAGCAACAACAGCATTCAAATTGATCAGTTAAAACTGCAAGCGCCTCTCAACAACACACAACTAAATGCCAGCGGCCTGTGGATACCCGCCAACAATGGTGGTGATATAAATCTGAATCTTAACTGGCAAAATTTACGTTGGCCGGCACAACACGCAAGCTGGTTTAACAGCACCCAGGGCCAGGCATCCATCGAAGGCAATATTGAACGCTATAAAATAAAGCTAAGCACGGACAGCCCATGGCCTCAAACAGTACCCTCCTCATGGAATGTTCTGGCAGAAGGTAATCTTGAAAGTCTGAATTTTCATTCTTTACGGGTTAATGTTTTAAAGGGTGAAATCAATGCAACCGGTAAACTCAACTGGCGATCTGGACTGAGCTGGAAAGCAGACATCCATGCCAATGATATAAACCCGGGCCATCTCTGGCCGCAATGGCCCGGCCTGCTTAAAGCAGATGTGACCAGCACAGGTACATTTATCAATGACAAACTTATCACCGACCTTAAGATTGACAAGCTGAATGGGACCCTGCGTAATTTTCCTGTTTCTGTGCATTCTCAACTGGGCTTGCGTGATAACGAACTTGATATTGAGTTTTTCGATTTCCAGTCGGGGGATTCGCACGTCAGCGTCAACGGTCGTGCAGGTCAATCGCTGAAATTAGACTGGCGCATTGCATCAACAAATCTGGCTGAACTCTACCCACAGGCACAGGGCAAACTACAGGCCAAGGGGCAACTCGGCGGCTTACGTGATACACCAGAAATAAAAGCCTCCATTATCGCTAGCGACCTGAAACTAAAAAATAATGCATTAGGCTCGATTGAAGGTACGCTCAATATTGATCTGTTCAAATGGAAACAACTTGATATACAGCTTGCAGCACAGGCGATTAAACTCAACGAATATGAACTGCAATCACTGACTATCAATGCTAACAGTCAGAGAGTGCAGGCAAAAGCCATATCCAAAACACTCACCACGCAGGTAGCGCTTAAAGGTCACCCCCTGGAAAAAGGCTGGAGTGGCACCATTGAGCGAATCGACATCATGTCCACACAATATGATAACTGGCAACTTGCTTCTCCGGTCATGCTCAATATCACCGAAAAATCGCTGCTGACGGATAACCTGTGTTTGCACAATACTCAGCAGTCCCGTTTTTGCATGTCCGTTATCGGCGAAAATAAAAAGTGGCGTTCCAATATGGATCTACAAAACTTTCCCCTGCTGATACTTGGCCCCTGGTTAACCGAGGATTTAAAATTTGATGGCTTAGTAAACGCGACCGCCAAACTGACACATCAAATACCCGACCAGACCTGGGGCAATATTCATATCGACTTACCAGCAGGCACTGTCACATCTCCTCTATTAGAGGATGAACAGGGACGCTTCGAATACCGTCAAGGGAATATAGATGTCACACTGGACAATCAACAGATAAAAGCCCGAGCTGAAGTGGCCATGAAAAATGGCGATCATCTGCAGGCCTCGGTTAAATTACCTGAGGCAAAGTTACTCTCGCTGGATCCTTACCAACAACCAATACAGGCCAATATACAATCGAATATTCATGAGCTTGGATTGATTGAAACACTATTACCCGAAGTACAACAGCTACGGGGTACCCTTAAGATTAACCTCGACATTGATGGCACACTCGCCCAACCCAATTTTTATGGACAGGCAAACCTGCTCAATACAAGTCTGCACGTACCGAGACTCGGCCTGACAATTAGTGAACTCAACCTGAAGAGCCATAGAAAGAGTGAGGGAAAAAGTCAGGAAAAATTAAACTTCCAGCTTAATGCGCACTCTGGTGATGGCAAGTTGTCCATTGTGGGACACACAACAATGGATAGAAGCGCTGGCTGGCCGACTGAAATTTACATCAATGGCAATCAGTTTGAGGTATCGAATATACCTGAAGCACGCGTACATATTTCACCTGATTTACAGATCAAACTGAAACATCGCAGGATTGATATTAAAGGCAAGATTCACATTCCCTATGCAAAACTTCAACCAAAAGATTTTTCCACTGCGGCAAAAGTTTCTGATGATGTCGTTATTATAGGAGAGGAACAGGCCGTTGAAGATAAGTGGTCAATCTTTAGCAGGACACGAGTCACCCTCGGTAATCGTGTCAATTTTTACGGCTTTGGTTTTGACGGACGCTTTGATGGCAGCCTGTTACTGGAAGACGAACCGGGCCAGTTAACCAAAGCAACAGGCGAGCTAAATATTCCTGAAGGTCGCTATCGCGCCTATGGGCAGCGTCTTGATGTTGAGCATGGGCGTTTACTTTATACCGGTGGCCCCCTTAGCAACCCGGGCCTGAACATTCGAGCTGTGCGCCACACCAACGATATTACAGCTGGTCTCAGGGTAAAGGGCAGCCTTTCACAACCTCAACTTGAACTCTTTTCCATACCGGCAATGGGGCAAACCGACGCCCTGTCTTATCTGGTACTTGGCCGCCCCATGGAAAATAATTCTAAAGAAGAAAGTTCAACAATGGCCAAAGCAGCGTTGGCTTTAAGCCTGAGCGGCGGAGATTATTTTGCAAGAGTTGTCGGTGATCGTTTCGGACTGGACGAGATGCGGGTAGAAAGCAGTGACAGTGGTGATCAGGCATCTCTGGTTGTAGGCCGCTATTTATCCCCCAAACTTTATGTCAGCTACGGCGTCGGCCTGATTGAGGCAATCAATACATTATCAGTACGTTATCAACTAACTGATCACTGGCAACTTAAAGCAGAAAGTGGCGAATCCCAGGGTGCGGATATTTTTTACACTATTGAACGTTAAATATTTGTTACACTTGAAATGTAAAATCTAAATTCTGGCAATTAACTAATCTAAAAACCATATGAAAATTATTGAAGTTATTACGCATCCCGAACATATTGAAACCGTAAAGAACATAGGTGATGAACATGGTGTGGTTGACCAGTGGCATATGGGTTTGTCAGAAGGTGATGAACGTCAAATAATGCGACTACTTGTAGACGACAAACACAGACAGGCCGTAATGGATGAACTCCAGAACCAGCTTGAAAGATATGAGACAACGCGTATTGTTGTACTGCCGGTAGAAGTGACATTACCCCCCATTGAAGCCGATGATAAAGAAAATAAAAAGGAGAATGAAAAAACAACGAGTAGTGCTACTCGAGAAGAGCTTTACCAGTCCGTTTCTAAAAATGCCGAGTTAAACAACAACTTCCTGTTGCTGGTCTTTTTATCTACTATTGTTGCCGCTATAGGACTGATCGAAAATAATGTAGCGGTAGTTATCGGTGCAATGGTCATTGCACCATTACTTGGGCCCAATATAGCGTTTGCTCTAGGCGCAACCCTGGGTGACACTGAACTAATATTGACCTCACTTAAAACCAACCTGGCGGGTATGGGTCTGGCTTTATTGCTTGCACTCATTATTGGCCTGGTATTACCTGTCGACCTGAGCAGTGAAGAACTTATCTCACGCACTTATGTGGGTATTGATTCTGTCGTTCTCGCACTGGCTTCGGGAGCTGCAGCAGCATTATCATTGACTACAGGTTTATCAAGCGTTCTTGTAGGTGTCATGGTTGCGGTCGCATTGATGCCACCAACAGCCACTTTCGGATTAATGTTAGGTTCAGGTCAAATAGACCTGGCATTTGGAGCAGCGTTACTTTTAGCGGTAAATGTAGTCTGTGTAAATTTAGCTGCAAAAATTGTTTTTCTAGCACGCGGCCTCAAACCCCGTACATGGCTTGAAAAACGCAAAGCCAAACAATCAATTACTGCCTATATAGTCTTTTGGTTTGTTTCACTGCTGGTATTATTAATTGCGATTTATTTACGAGGCCGTGTTTAATTTTATCCACAACCTATTTTTTTAAAAGAAAAATACTCATCTTTAAATTTCTAACCAAAGCAGCTGTAAGCTGTTTATTATGATTTTCCAATTTGGCCCATAATTTCGTCCATGGTTTCTTCTGGACTTTTGCCAAGGGTATAAATTATTTTTCTGGCAAACAGCTCATTTGTCGGATGCATAATTAGATAAGCATTAATAGGGAAATTTTCTTTTAAACCGGGTAATGATTTTATGCTGGTGGCTAAATCCGACGACGGCAACAATAGAAAGATATCAGAAATCGGCTCAAAAGCCTGACGCACTCGTTCTACCTGATGAGGTTCATCAAACGTTTGTGCGCCACCGCCTAAATCAATTATATGACCAGGGTGATCATTTATAATTGATCTGATCGTATATGATTTAAACTCATTCATATATGAGAGCATGGCATATTCTCCATGCTGCTGTGCAACTTTTTCAGCATTTTCACTAGTAAGCCCTTGCTGTTTCCAGTATCGTGCTTTTACCTCATCATATGAGCAGCGTGGTATTCCAAGTTCTTCAGATAATAGTTTGGCCTGAGTTGATTTACCCGCACCTATAGGACCTAACAAAATTACGCTATCCATTTATTTTTACCTGAGCTTTTAGCTCGCTGATTTCAGTGATTTATTTTGATAAAACAGCAAATGATATATCTCATTTATTATTGCCAGCCTACACTTTTTGCCCAGTCTAAAACCGCTTTCTTATAAGCCGTATAATTTTCTGGAGGCTTACCACCTTCTGCTTCAACATCTTTTTGATGTTCCCTGGTAGCCTGTTCGAGTGGAGGCAATCCAACTTTTTCCCTTAGCTCATTATTTTTTTGTGGGTCTTCAATCTCACAGGTAAACTCACCTTTCTCATTCCAGTCAAGAAGCGTTCCATAAATCTGTGGTTTGCCTTCGTTAAATCGAATTCTATCAGTTAACATTGCAACCTGTTTCACTGGAGCATTTCCAATATTAGCTGCTTCTGATAGGTAGTTAAAAAACTTTCTCTGTAGCTCTGGGGTACAATTTGAATGCTGTGCAATTAACCATGACACTCTGCAACCCTCCAGGCCTACTTCAGAAATTCCAGGCCAGCCGTGAATTGATATAATTTCATCTAGAGCAAATGCATTATCACGATGTACATCCTGCATTACCTGCGCGTAAACACCATAGAGCATACCTTTATTAAGTAAACTGGATCTGCTATCTGTATCTTTTTGTTTTAGCCTTTCCAGCTGCTCAAGTAATTCTATCTTCATTATTTTCCACTCCTGGTGTTTTTGATACCGTATATAATCTCTTTGTACAAACTTCTAAAGTTTTTAATACTGTGCAATTACAACTGTTTTTTGCAGCGCTTTAAGCACTTCTATTCGTTTATCCCAAAACGTCTTTTGCAGATATTTATGGCCAATATACTCAGAATTATATGCATGAATTGCCATTACCCAGATAAAAGATATTAATTCATAATACGGTATTGCAGAAACTTCCTCATCGGATAACTGACGTACAGTCTGGTACGCATCTAAAAACGACTGACTAATTTCATGCTTTTTGTTTGCCGTGTGTATAGATGAAATAAACTTACCAATCTCAAATGTCCGAAAACCATAACCACACTGATCAAAATCAAATAGAGTGATATGGTTTTTACTATTAATATGAAAATTTGTGGGATTAACATCACCAATACAAATACCGTAGACTTCAGGTTTCTTTTGAAGAGATGGTGCAATATCGTGTAGAACACTCTGAAGCGAGGATAAATATTTTTTACCTTTTTCATCCAGAAATGGATTTATCGCGATAACAGACTCATCAAGTAAATAGGTAATATCTAATATCCTACCCGGGAGGTCAGTTTCAAATGTATCCGTAATATTATGCAAATGTGCAATTGACTTGCCCAATAAAAAACCCTGTTCAACGGTCATCTCTTTTCCAGGTGAAACACCATCCGCATAAGGAAATAAGGCGGCTAGTCTTTTCCCTTCAGGGCTATCAATAGTGAAACTGTTGTGTTTTGTTTTAGTGATCAGCGGCGCACAAACAGCTGCTGCCTTATCATCAATAAAATTTAACAGCTCAAGTTCGAATGCTACATCCTGTTTAGATCGCCAGTCATTTCTGTAAATACGTAAAATATATTTTTTATTTATAGTTTCTATCAAGTAGTTATCGTGTAAACCAGATACATAAAAATTACATTTGATGATAATGGTTAAATCATAATGCCATGTAATTAAATTACAAACTGAATCGGATGAAATCCGAGAATAGACATAAGTTGGACTTTTCACTTTAATGCCACATTATTCTTATGTTGTAACTCATCACTATTGACTAAAGCATGCCCAATAATCAGTATATTTTCATTATTATCTTTAATCCGAAAATCTTTACTGCCATAGTCTCTATCAGAAAAGTCACCTACAAATTCTACGCCATTGGCTTTCCATTGATCATAAATCACGTCTGCATTTTCAACCCGAACAATACAGACGCCACTGCCAACATGTGCCTGTCTCCCCTCTCCAAACTCAATTATTGCATTTCCACGTCTGACTACACCGTATGCTGGGTTTTCCCAAAGCACCTCTATATCAAAACCTAATTTTTCTTGATAATATTTTACTGTTTCAATAACGCTTTTAACGGGTAAAATCGGAATTGCAGTTAAAAATTTTTGATTCATTTTTATTCTCCCAAATTAATATCTATACATATGATGTAGCACCCAATGTAATTATTTATATCTGTTTTTTTCCATAAACGTAATACATCGTCATGTCGTGCCAGAGGCCTTTATCAGTAGTATTCTTTTTAACCTCAACCTCAAGATCTGCGGCAACCTTGCGTAATATTTCTTCCGGCACACCTGTTATTGGATGTGGATACTGGCCTGGTGCATAGTCTTTATCATTTATTGTTTCAGGATGAGAAATTTTATCCTTGGGAATATAATGACCATCCTTAACCTCATGAATTTTAATATCTTCATACCCTGCCAGCATAAGCATCTGCTTACATTTTTGCATTGTGCCCGTTGCCTGATGTATCGTAAAATCTATAGCGTATTTTTTAAGCGCTTTGCGTCTAGCGGCTCCCCAGAGAAATGAATTATCAGGCCAGGCATTAAAACCTATTACACCATTCGGTTTTAGTAATTCAATCCAGTGCCGCAAAACAGCCTGTGGGTGACTCATCCAGAAAAATGCTGAACTGCAATATATCCGGTCAAAACTGTTTGGTTTGAATTTGAGGTTTTCTGCATCCCCGTATTCAAACTTTAAGTTTTTAAACGTTGATTCAGCAAGTTTTTCACGGCATTTTGCAAGCATGCCCTGTGAAATATCAACACCGATAACCGACCCATCAGGCCCCACAAGATCAGCCGCATAAAATGCAATTGTTCCTGTGCCAGTCGCAATGTCGAGTACCTTTTGACCTTTTTTTGGGAGATCGTAATCAACCGTCTGTAAAGCAAGACCTCTGTGCCATTCACTACTATCATAGTCTTTACTACGTTCATCATAGGAATCGGTGATTACATTGTGATAGGCTTTATTATCAGTTACACCATTATATAAAGGAGAGCTCAACGACTGAATATAATGCTTAAGTGTAGCCCAGCTTGAATAGCCATATTCACGGGCAATGATGCGTTGAGCATCATTTAAAGAGAAATTGAATTCAAATATTTCGGAATCAGATTTATGAGTAAAAGACGTATCAAATTCACGAATAGAATTTAAACACAGATCAGATCGTTGACGATGCAGGGCACGTAATTTTTTTGCCTGCTTTTTTAAAAAGTCGAGATCAGGTTTTTTTGGTAGGGATTTCATTGAAATCCTCCTTTCATTAATTCCTGTTGTCCGCGATACAGGTAGAAAGAAGGATATAAATTATATCTTATTGTAGGCGGGGGTAACCCCCTTCCCGCGGACCAGATGCACCCTACAAGTACTGAAAATAAGTCTAGCACAAATTAGTTGTGATGCAAATACTAAATTTAAAACAGAGTTTTTCGTGTTCTGAATTGTAATTTTTTTCAGGCCCTTTAAAATAAAACACACATCCACCGGTAACTGCTGGTCAATTGATATAATTTTATGGAAATACGACATGAACGATTTATTTGAAGAGAAAGCCAAAGACTGGGACGTAAATGAAATGGTACAGCAGCTGTCATCCGCGGTTGGTGAGTGCATTGTAACTAATCTTGAACTAACCCCGCAAATGCACGTAATGGATTTTGGTGCGGGCACCGGATTAATTGCCTCTCAAGTCGCACCCCGTGTAAAAAAAATTACCGCCGTAGACGTTTCTCAAGCCATGCTGGATCAACTACTTAAAAAACTAACGTCAGATAACAATAATAACATTGATATTTTATGCCAGAATATTCTCAATGAACCAACTGGTGAAAATTATGATCTTATTGTAAGTGCGATGGCAATGCACCATGTCGAGGATACAGATAAGATGCTTCAACAGTTTTCCAGGCATTTAAAGTCTGGTGCCAAAGTAGCCTTAGCAGATCTTGATAAAGAGGACGGTAGTTTTCATCCCGAAGATGTGGAAGGCGTTTTTCATCATGGATTTGAACGTGCCGATTTTCAATCCGCTTTAGAAAAAAACGGTTTCAAAGATATTCATATATTAACGGCACATACCGTATTAAAAAATGAAAAAAAATATCCGATTTTTCTATGCATCGCAACTAAAAAATAATGGCAAGCCATACACCAGCACAAATCATTATCGCCAATGTAACAGCTGCTGAACCCATGTCTTTTGCTCTGCCAGATAATTCATGATGCTCATCGCTAATTCGGTCAACCGTAGCCTCTATGGCCGAATTTAGTAATTCCACGAGCAACACCAGCAAATAACTGCTAATTAATATGAGTGCTTTGGACATATTGTCTGCAATATATATAGCGGCTGGAACCACCAGTAGCAGAAGATACGTTTCCTGCCTAAATGCTTCTTCATTGTTAAAAGCCGCTTTAGCTCCCTTATAGGAAAATATTGCTGCATTAACTAAACGCCTTAATCCTGTATTACCCGGTTTTGCCATTTTTAATTCACTCTGCCACTTCTATAGTGGCCAAGTGTATCAAAAAAACCATTAAATATGATTCAATTTTTTATTACCATTATTATTCACTATATTTGATGTATTCCTTCTACAGGTTGAGAATATATCAAGCTCATTATCATAACTCTTTGTTTTGATATTCATTAAACCCAGCACTGAATGAGTTAAATTATCATGTGAATGACGGCTGCTGGCATGCGCATTTAAACAGGTTTCACTTATACCTTTATTATTCTTAATATTATCGGAGAGCCAGACAATAAAAGGAATTTTAGTTTGCTCTTCCGGTGCCATAAAATAGGGTAAACCGTGCAAATACACACCATTTTCACCCAGAGACTCACCATGATCTGACATATACAGCATGGCCGTATTAGCAACATCAGTATTATCTTTCAAAATATTTATGACTTCGGACAGTACATAATCAGTATACAAAATGGTATTGTCATACGAATTTGTAATCTGCTCATTACTGCAGTCCTGAAGCGCTTTAGATTTACATTCAGGCTGGAAAACTGCAAACTTTTCAGGAACCCGCTTATAATATGCAGGACCGTGACTCCCCTGCTGATGTAAAATAATAACCGTATCTTTAGTTAAATTCCTTATATATGATTTTAAATTACTCAATAAAATTTCATCAAAGCATTCTTTACCGTCACATAAGCCTTTGTTATCTAGAAGCGACATCACCTGAGTCTCGCCTCTTTTACAAACCCCCTTGCAACCGGAATTATTTTCTCGCCATTGCACATTTATATTTGCATATTTTAATGCATCTAAGAGGTTTTCCTGATGTCTAATCTTGTCAATATCAAAACCATTGTGGGTAATATTTGAAAACATACAGGGTAAGGATTCTGCAGTCGCCGTACCACAAGATGACACATTTGAGTAATTAACTATATCCATCTTACTGAGCTGGGGTGTTGTGTCTCGTGTATAACCATTAAGTTTAAAGCTGGATGCTCTTGCGGTTTCACCAACAACGATGACTAATACTGTATTTTTACCTGAGTTCGCTGAAATTTCAGACACGACTGAGTCACTAAAAACTTCTTCCAACGGTCTTGCTTTATTACTCTGAGTTGAAAATTTAATATATTTGTAAACCGATGCAATTGGATAAATAGGGTTAAGATAATGTTTAAGATCTTTATTTTCACGGCCAATAAATGCTACATCTTTTAACACCATATAAACCGAAGTAGATGTAATAACTAACAATACCAGGAACACCCCTGCACGGGTTTTAAACTCACTCACAAATGTCTGGTCTTTAATGGTTATAAAATAAACGATTATTGACGGTATTACACCGTAAAAAAAGATATATTTGAATAGATTTAAACTTAATAAATCAGAAGCTTCATGAACATCAGTTTCAACTACATTCTGAATCATTGACACACTAATAATAGTGCCATAAACATTCATAAAATAATCAATGCCTGCAGATATTAATAACAGGCCAATTAGGATAAATTTGGTAGATTTTTTGTAACAAATCAAAGACAACAATATATATAAAATTAACATCAGGAGTGCTGCAAAAGCCCACTCCACAAATATTTTATATAAAACTGAACCCGATACAACATCGGCAAACTGCGACCAAAAAGACATGTTGTCAAAAAGAATGATGTAAACACAAACCAGTAACAGCAATAAAGTTGATGTAATACTGTATTTAGATAAAAAATTTGTTATTTTCAATGGACTTCCAACTTACGACAAGCAAATATATAAAAGCTCATAAAATCCATTTCACCTTCTTTAATACCTTTGATAAATCTACTTAGGCATATCTATGCTTATCAATTACACTTAATAAAATACGTATATTTCCGCTACATTTTATATTTATACAATAAGGGCCTCGTACGACTCGAGATTCATTTTGCAATATGTGAAGTGTATGGATTCAACCTTAGGGTTTGCTGAAGACAGGCTGGATTTATTAAATATTTTCATTATTGTTAAATTTTTAGTCAGTTACAATATCAAATTCACTCGATTTGGCACATCTTACAAAACATTAAAATATACTCATAACTTATTGATATAAATAAACTTATCAACCCTGCAGCGACTTATCACTTTACATCTGATTCAATTACAGGATAATGTCGCGATTATTCTTTTTAGACGCCTGCAAGCCATAATTTATGACCCCACAGCAAACCAACTTAAGCCTTTTTAAAGCCCCGGAAAAAGCAGAGCTTAATACCTATGGACAGCTATATGGTTGCGCTCAATCGCTGGCTATTGCGAATTTGGCACTAAAAAGATCTAATCCCATTGCAGTCATTACCGCTGATGTCAATCAGGCCCAGTTACTTCAGCATGAGCTTAATTTTTTTATCTCTGGAAAATGTAAAATACTGGAACTCCCTGATTGGGAAACCCTGCCCTACGATATTTTTTCACCGCATCAGGATATTATTTCCCAGCGATTAACAACGCTGTATCAATTATCCGACATGCAGTCAGGCGATATTTTAATACTGCCGGTTTCCACTTTACTACAGCGTCTGCCTCCCAAAACTTATATAAAATCCCAGGTATTACTGCTTAAACAAAACCAGTCACTGGATTTAGATGATTTTCGGTTAAATCTTGAACAAAGTGGTTATAACTGTGTTTCGCAGGTTATGGAACATGGTGAGTTCGCAATTCGCGGGTCTATTATTGATCTGTACCCTTCGGGACATGATTTACCTTTCAGAATTGATTTATTCGATACCGATATTGATAGCATTCGCCGCTTCGATCCGGAAACACAACGCTCTCTGGATGCTGTTAAATCGATAGAAATATTACCCGCACGAGAATTTCCCTTTAATAAAGAATCAATCAGTGAATTTAGAACACGTTACCGTGAAAAATTACCCGGTGACCCAACTGCAAGTAAAATTTATCAGGAAGTATCCCAGAACATTATTCCCAACGGGATTGAATACTACTTGCCATTGTTTTTTGATGAACTGAGTAACATATTTAATTATATTCCTCGCAACACGGTTATCTGCTCTGCAGTTGAATTACCACAAACTGTTGAACAATTCAGCCAGGATGTCGCACAGCGATATGAACAACGTCGACACGATATTGAGCGTCCAATACTTTCACCCGAATTACTCTATTTAAATGCCAGTGAGTTACAGGAATCATTACATGCCTTTGCACAAATTCGGACACAGACACAAAAGAGTATGCCGGGCGGTGATGTAATAGATTTACCCTTTAGTGCACCGGTTCAGTTACTGGCAAAAGGTAAAACAGATACACCCGTGTCAAAACTGACATCACATATTAAAACCAGTTTAGGAAGAATTTTGTTAATTGCAGAATCTACTGGTCGGCGTGAAATGCTTCTGGAAATGTTACACGATCAAAAACTTTTTCCTAAGGTTTTTGATAACTGGCAAAATTTTATTGAATCGGATGATCATCTCAGCGTAGCAGTTGCTTCTATTGATAGAGGCTTAAATATAAATGCACCAGAAATCTGCATTTTAACCGAAGCCCAAATATTCGGTGAACGTACCCAACAACAACGCAAAAGAAAAAGACGAACCCGTGACGCGCAAGCCATCATCGGAGATCTTACAGATTTAAGCATTGGATCACCGGTTGTTCATGAGGTGCATGGTATCGGCCGATATTTAGGCTTACAAAAATTAAATGTCGGTGATATTGAAACTGAGGTTTTGACCATTGAATACGCAGGCGGCGATAAATTATACGTACCCGTAGCCTCACTCGATTTAATCAGTCGCTACACAGGTGCTGATGAAGACCACGCCCCGAAACATAAACTCGGCAGTGAAACCTGGTCTAAAGCGCGTAAGAAAGCGGCTAAAAAAATTCACGACATCGCCGTGGAAATTCTTGATATACATGCCCGACGCGCTGCCAAAAGCGGCTATGCCTACAATATTAATATTGACGAATACAATCAGTTTTCTGCCGCCTTCCCGTTTGAAGAAACCGAAGACCAGCAAAAAGCCATTGACATGGTAATAGAGGATTTAGCTGAAGCCAAAGCCATGGATCGGGTCGTTTGTGGCGATGTAGGTTTTGGTAAAACAGAAGTTGCAATGCGCGCCACTTTTGTTGCCGCAAATGCAAATAAACAGGTGGCAATTTTGGTACCCACCACCCTGCTTGCCCAACAACACTTTCAAAATTTTAAAGATCGTTTTGCAGACTGGCCATTTAAAATTGAATGCCTGTCGAGATTTAATTCGAAGAAACAGCAGGATCTGGTAGTCGATGATTTAAAAGCCGGCAAGGTTGATATTATTATAGGCACACATAAACTTTTACAAAAAGATATTAGTTTTGCAGACCTCGGCCTGTTAATTATTGATGAAGAACATCGTTTTGGCGTAAAACATAAAGAGCAGTTTAAAAACCTGCGAGCTGAAGTCGATATTTTAACCCTGACAGCTACGCCAATTCCGCGTACTTTAAATATGTCACTAGCTGGTATTCGTGATTTATCAATTATTGCGTCTCCCCCCACACAGCGACATGCAATTAAAACTTTTGTTTCTGAATGGAATGACCAACAGGTACACGAAGCCTGTCTGCGTGAAATAAAACGCGGCGGTCAGGTTTATGTTTTGCACAATGAAGTTAAAAGCATTGAAAAAATGTGTAGAACACTAGAAGAATTAATTCCACAGGCCACTGTAAAATTTGCCCATGGACAAATGCGTGAAAAAGATCTTGAGCAAATTATGCTCGATTTTGTACACCAACGATTTAATATTTTAGTTAGCACAACTATTATAGAAAGCGGCATTGATGTACCCAGCGCAAACACTATTATTATTAATCGCGCTGATAAATTAGGGCTGGCACAGCTACATCAAATTCGCGGTCGTGTAGGACGCTCTCATCACCGCGCTTTCGCCTATTTAATAACTCCCCCAAAAAACCTAATGACCAAAGATGCGGTCAAACGACTTGAAGCTATAGAGTCTTTAGAAGATCTGGGCGTTGGCTTTACTCTGGCAACCCACGACCTTGAAATACGCGGTGCAGGAGAATTACTCGGTGATGACCAGAGCGGACAAATTCAGGAAATTGGCTTTAGCCTCTATACCGAATTACTCGACAGAGCAGTCAAGGCGTTAAAATCAGGCAAAACGGTTGACCTCAACACACCAATTCATCAGGGCACTGAAATTGATTTAGGTGTACCTGCGTTACTTCCTGATGATTACATTTATGATATTCACACCCGTTTAATACTCTATAAACGTATTTCGAATGCAGAAAACCAACAGGCATTAGATGAAATCAGAGTTGAGTTAATTGATCGCTTTGGCTTATTACCGGATATTGCTAAATACCTGTTTGAAGTAACCTCAATAAAATTAATGACACATATCATTGGTGTTGAGAAAATTACGGCGGTTGATGCATTAATAAGGATAATATTCACCAAGGATGCTAATATAAACCCTGCCCAGCTTGTAACCCTTATTCAATCTAATGCCGGGGTATATAAATTCAACCCTCCAAACACACTTTTAATAGATAAAGAAACACTATCTTGTGATGAAAGAGTAGAAATTTTACGCCAAATACTTACATCATTAACAATTTCGGAATCTGCTTAATGAAATATATTTTAATTTTAATGACTTCACTTGTACTTTTATCTATACATTCAATTTCATTTGCCACTGAAACAGGCTACGAAGTTGAATTGATTATATTTGAAGACACCTCTTCACGATATTTGAAATCAGAGGACTGGACTTATAATGATATGCTACTCCACACTGATATAAATTCATCTGCTTCAACACAAAAAAAAGACCCCGAATACACACAGCTAAATTGGGAATCAGCTAAACTGAATCCTCAGTTCAAAAAACTATCAAGTAATTCAAATTTTAAAATTTTAATTAACAAGCGCTGGAAGCAAACCGGTTTAGATAGAAATGAAACTTTCAATATTCCAATAAACAGCTTGCCCGAAGAAACAACAGAAACCTCACTTCAGAACCCCACTCAAGAAACGCAACAAAATCTGCAAGCAACTGAATCATATATCACAGGAAATGTTAAATTAATCATGAGTCGATATTTACATTTCAACATCAATTTGAAATATTTTAAACCTCAAACAGACAATTTTGGAAATAGAGAGTTAGTTTCTTATCCGATAGTTAATGAACGTCGCATGAAAAGCCGAGAAATTCACTACGTTGATCACCCTATGATTGGTGTTGTTGTTTTGGCCACTCCCTATAAAATCAAAGAAGAAAATAAAAATAAGCCTGGAAAAAATTATAAAACCTTATAATTATGTATCACGGTTAATAATTCACTTTATAGACAAATAAATATTATCAATATTAAGGGAAATAGCTACTCCACTTTTTTCCATGTAGAATGAAAACTCGGCTACCTCATGCAAATTCAATTCACGACTTAATGGAGCTTTCTCTATTTCCATTAACTTTATCTTATAAGTATTCCATCCGGGCTTAAGCAGTAGTATTTTATTATACCTGTCACTCGCTATGTAGCCTCGTTCTTTATGTAATCTATCAGATATTTTTAATATTATAGATACATCATATGATTGATCGTTATATACACTAAAATTTAAAAAATTATAATCTATCCAGTCTGATGGAAAATTTTTAAGTGATATATGGGGATTGCCTTTACTTAAATATTTTACTAATAATGAATATTCACCTTCAACTTTTCTCGTACGAACCTGTTGCATCAGATAAATATCTTCTTCTACCCAGCGATAAATTTTATCAGCATCCTCAAAATCTGAAAGAACTGGAAATTCCTGTTGCATTTTAATTTCATCATTTATTACTTCCACCAATGGCATAAGAACTAAAATTAAAATCGAGAACAACAAACTATATAAGAAGTATTTAAGTATTCTATTTTTTTTGTAGTAAAATAATGCTACCGTCACATAAGCAAATAGCCCACCAAGTAAGTCTGTTTGTAAATCATGAAACTCCATATTACGACCGGTGTAATACTGCGCAACTTCAATCAAGCTTCCCAATATAAAAGTTAAGAAAATACTTATAAGCAACATCCATAGAGGCTTTATAGTTATTATTTTTTTATGGGTAAGCACCAGCCAGATAAAGGTAGAAAATAATAAAAAGTGCCCCAAATTCCAGATTGCCTGTCCAAGTTGATAGTTATTAAACAGGGTATTAGTAAATAACATAATTGACATTATTACTGTAGCAATAAGAATTAAAATACGAAAATATGTCATTTAAAAATTGTACCTTTTTAGGTTATAAACTGATTCATTAATCAAATGATCTAAATTAAGAAAGTTATGCTTTTAACTTTTTGTAAAGCTCAATGCCTTAGTGCCATAAAAAATATTTATAGCTATTTTATCACTGCTGTCCCGTTAAGAACTAAATAAGTAGGTCTGGAGACCCTTTAATTTTGTTACAATGAAATCACGACAAGTCATTGAAAAACAAAAAGGAAACCAGACCATGAGTCATCATAATACTGTA
>Ga0316209_1000728_pt1 | contig 47653 bp, 48 predicted proteins | sample 6monopyrite_MG_FD_204945 | JGI IMG/M metagenome (GOLD analysis project Ga0316209, IMG submission 204945) | Microbial mat bacterial communities from mineral coupon in-situ incubated in ocean water Damariscotta River, Maine, United States -... | ecosystem: Environmental > Aquatic > Marine >...
AAACTCTTGATCTTGATGTATACACTTTGGAAAAACAACACGGAGTTTATTCCCAATTATAATACCGTTTAAGTTTGTATTTTAACACAGTACCTTTCTGTATCAAGACAGAAAGTAGGCGCCTGCCAGGCTTGAGGGCAAATAAAATGAATAAAGTAAGTGATCAGAGTTTTTCAGCAGACCCTAGTTAAGAACTTGGAATCTCATAAGGAGCAATAGAGTTCTTCCCAAACAATTTCACCAGGGAGACCAAGATTCAATCACTCCTCTTTCCCAAACAATTTCACCAACGAGACCAAGTGACTGAACAGCACAGCCGGAACGACGAACAGCGGTAGCCAAACAAACGGTACATAGAAGATAGCGGTGTTCATAAGTTCAGTGCCGGATCCATCATAGAAGTAGGGCGTGAGTGAGATCGCTCTGATCACGATATTTAGGAGTAAGCCAAGGCTGACAAGATTCCAGACGATTGCGCCGAACTTGTTGCTGCTCTTTTTCCCTACCAAGAACACGCCGGCAAACGGAGCGGTGATTCCGGCAAGGATATCAAAATTAGCACCCTCAAAAGTCATTTCTTCAGCTACTAGTCCAGCCCCAAATAGCCACCAAAGACAAATTTCCACGGGTACTCTCACCAAGTGAATATAGGTGAGCGTAGTGATGGGCATCTGCAGCAAGAAAGCCCTGGTCTTCGGTAGGATCAAGAGGACAAGAATTAGGATGAGGATAGGTGCGACAAAAAGCATCAACCTTGGCGGCATACCAATATGTTCAAAAAAACCTTTGTGTGTAAGAGCACCTGTGAGAAGCAACCAACCCATAAGCGCACTCACGGTGAGCGTACTTCCAAATCGCTTCGGTGTTTCAAAGGCACGGTAGCTTGCATAGAAAAGGAATCCGAAAACGGTAAAGACAACTGCCGTGAAAATGAGGCTGACGTGGAGAGGGAGGTTTTCCATTGTGTGGTAATTGACAAGTAAAGTAAATCCCAAATCTCTAATAACAAAATCCAAGTAAATCCTCAATCCCCAAATCCCTTTGTTATTTGCTATTTGACTTTTGCCATTTGTGTTTTGCTTTCTGACTTTTGACTATTTGACTTTTGTTATTTGTGTTTTGCTATTTGAGGTTTGACTTTTGTTATTTACATTGATATTTGATCAAAATGAAACTAGACAACCTCGTACACTTTCTTCAGACACGGCTGAAAGAACCCCTGCCCGGAATGGAAGCAAGCAAGAAGATGTTTCCGACCCATGCCAACGGAGAGCGTATCAAGATGCAGCATGATGAATCCGCTCGAGCGGGAGCTGTGATGATTTTGCTATATCAGGATGAAGATACCGTGCGGTTTCCCCTGATTCAACGACCGATATATCCGGGTGTACATAGCGGGCAAATGGCTCTTCCAGGAGGTAAGCGTGAGGAAGAGGATACTGATTTGGTTGGGACAGCTCTGAGGGAAACCGAGGAAGAAATTGGCGTGCCAGCGAATGAAGTGGCGGTGATCGGAAGCTTGAGTTCTTTTTACGTGGCAGTGAGCAATTTTCAGATATTGCCAGTCATCGGGGTTATCAATAAAGTGCCCAGATATATCCCTCAGGAAAGTGAAGTAGCAGATATCATTTCAGCAGATGTGAAGCACCTGATAGATGATGCTTATCAAAAGGAGAAAGAGATGGTCGTGACTGGAGGCGTTATATTGAATTCTCCCTATTTTGACTTGGAAGGACGTGAGGTTTGGGGAGCCACCTCCATGATGTTGAATGAGTTTAAAGTGATATTGAAAGAATTTTAATGAATGGCTTAACCAACAGAATTCTCTGAGGGATCCACAAGGCCGCAGAGGTTTAGATTGGTTAACATTGGACGAGGAGGCTTTGTGGTCTTCGTGCCTTCTTGGTGTCCTTTGTGGTAAAAATTTTGTACCACCTCCATGATGCTGAATGAGTTTAAGATGTTTTTGAAAGAATTTTTAATGAATGGCTTAACCAACAGAATTCTCTGAGGAATCCACAAGGCCGCAGAGGTTTAGATCGGTCAACACTGGACAATGAGGTTTTGTGACCTCTGTGCCTTCTTTGTGTCCTCTGTGGTAAAAATTTTGTACCACCTCCATGATGCTGAATGAGTTTGAGATGATTTTGAAAAAATTTTAGATTGATTCGATTGACGGTTTTATTCGATTATTTCCAATCAATTCACTTAATTACAAACTCGAAATCAACCTAAACTGAAATCCTCGTGAACGAACCCTTAATCACCAACGACGCGACTATCCTGGGCATATTGATGCTGATACTTGGCCTGGTCTTTTATACTTCAGGTCTGGATCATCCTTTTTGGAAGAAATTTTATCAGTTCGTTCCCGCATTGCTTGTTTGTTATTTCTTGCCATCAATTCTTAAAGCCACCGGACTTATTGATCCATCTCAATCACGGCTGTACTTTATGGCCTCCAGATATTTGTTGCCTGCCGCTTTGGTGTTGCTCACCATTAGTGTTGATCTCAAGGAAATGATCAAGTTGGGCCCAAAGGCATTGATTATGTTTTTTACTGGAACCGTGGGAATTATGCTTGGAGGACCGCTCACTATTTTGATTTTCAAGAATGTGTATCCGGAATTGGTGGCGGGAGATACCTGGCAAGGGATGACGACCATTGCAGGATCATGGATTGGAGGCGGAGCAAATCAGGCGGCTATGAAGGAAGTTTTTGAGGTAGGGGATGGGCTCTTTTCGAAGATGGTGACAGTGGATATTATTGTTGGGAACATCTGGCTTGGCTTCTTAATAGCCGGAGTGGCAGTCACCAAAATTCTTGATAGAAAATTAAAAGCCGATGCGTCTTCCATTGAGACCTTGAAGAAAAAAATGGAAACCTTTCAGGCAAGCATTTCCCGAATTCCTTCACTGACCGATTTAATGAAAGTGTTGATGGTCGGATTTGCGTGTACGGGCTTTGCCCATTTGGGTAGTGATTTACTTGTACCCTTCTTGACGGATAATTTCCCATGGTTGGCAAACTATAGTTTGTTGTCGGGCTTTTTCTGGCTGGTGGTCATAGCCACCACATTTGGTGTTATTCTTTCCTTCACTAAATTGAGAGAGTTGGAGGGTGTGGGCGCCTCTCGAATGGGAAGAGCGTTTGTTTATATCCTTGTTGCCACAATCGGGATGAACATGGATATTCTTGCCATCATTTATAATCCAGGCTTGTTCCTGCTTGGTTTTACCTGGATCATTTTCCATGTGCTTCTGCTTTGGATTGTTGCCAAGCTGATCAAGGCACCCTACTTCTTCATTGCAGTGGGTAGCACGGCGAATGTTGGAGGTGCTGCTTCTGCCCCTATTATTGCCTCCGAATTTCACCCGGCACTGGCACCAGTGGGTGTGCTAATGGCCGTGATGGGTTATGTTGTTGGAACTTACGGTGCACTGGTTTGTGGGTGGCTGATGCAGTGGGTTGCAGGGTAGATACTGAACTAGTAAAGTCTCTATGATCTCCGTGTTCTCTACAGTTGAATTAATAATATAATGGAAAAACACACCGACATAACCATAAAAGCTCCGTACCACACGCTGAACGAGCTGACAGAAAAGACCGATACCATTTGGCTGGTTTGTCATGGATCGGGACAATTGGCTCAATACTTCATGAAAAAATTTGAGGTGCTGGATGCAGACAAAAATTTCATCATTGCCCCACAAGGGCTTTCCAAATTTTATCAAGAGAATAACAATTTTTCCGGACGCGTTGGGGCTACTTGGATGACGAAAGAAGATCGACTCACCGAGATTGCCAATCAGCAAACCATGCTCAATGCGATCTGGGGAACAGAGGTGGGTGACGTTGGCGGACGAAGAGTTGTTTTCTTTGGTTTCTCTCAAGGCACGGCGACCATCAGTCGATTTGCAGCTTTTTCTAAGATTCGGTTTGAAAAACTCGTGCTGTGGGCTGGGGGCTTTCCTCCCGACCTTCCAAAGGGGAGTTTTGATCATCTTTCTGGGAAAGAAGAGGTGCAATTCTTCCTGGGAAATGAAGACCCCTTCATCAAACCTGAGATGCTTGATGAGCAGTTGTCGTTGGTGAAAAGCACTATGGGGATAGAACCCAAACTGACCACTTTCGATGGAGGTCATTTGGTCATGCCAGGGATGCTAGAAGGGATACTAGTCAGCTAATTAATTTTGTGTCTGTACTTGTTGTACAAGAAAGAAATGATCAAAAGAAGTACACTCAATGAGACAAAGAGGATCGTTTTGGAAATGGTATCCAGTTGCGAAACATCATAAAGAAATAATGGGTCTATATGATTTGGTGTGGATTACAAATGGAGGTTGTCGAAAAACGAAGATCGTGATAGACCGCATCCCGAAAATTTGTACAACTGAAATCAGCCCAATCCTAAATCAATTGCCCCACCCTTTAGGGCGGGGGATTATGGATTCTTGGTTGTAAATCAGGGCTTTAGCCCTTTTCAAAAACAGAAATTGAAGCCTTCATGTGTTTCTGATGCTACATCTCACCCTAAAGGATGGAATTATTGCTCAAAAAAAATTGAATGAAAACTAAATTACCCTCAGTATTCCACATAGACCCGAAATAATTTTAGAAGCGTCATTCCGAAAAGCGAAATGGCACCAGAAGCTTGTTCGAAGCATCTTGTTTTTCAGGCATGTTTTTGGAACGAATGAGACGGAATACAGAATCAAATATACAGTTTAATAACTGATCCTTTTGTTACAGTATTTCCTACCCTGAATTTTGTAGCCGCTCACTAATTTGTGATTAAGGTTGGTATTTATTTCCTTAGTATTTCACCTAGTTGGGACACTACCTGCTCTGCATTTTCTTTAGAGAAACAAAGTGGCGGTTTCGTTTTTAGCACATTATCAAACGGGCCATCAGTACCGATAAGGATATTCCGATTCCTTAGTTCGTTTTTGATGTAATTAGCCAGTTTGGTGTCAGGCTCTTTGGTCTCCCGGTTTTTCACGATCTCCACGCCGATGAATAATCCCGAGCCTCTCACATCGCCAATACATTCATGCTCATTTTGAAGCTCTCTAAGCAACGAGTGGTAGTAATCGCCCACCTCTTTTGCGTTTTTCTGTAGTTCCTCTTCTTCAATTACATTGAGTACAGACAATCCAACAGCGCAGGAGACAGGATTTCCGCCGAACGAACTAAAAAATTCCACGCCTTTTTCAAAAGACCCAGCTATTTTGGTAGTCGTAATGACCGCTCCAATTGGATGACCGTTACCCATAGGTTTTCCTACAATGACAATGTCGGGAATGACCTCATGCATTTCATATCCCCAGAAATAGTCACCCAATCGCCCGAAACCGGTTTGAACTTCATCACTGATACAGACGCCACCTTGTTTTCTTATGGCAGGATAGACCTCTTTCAAGTACCCTTTGGCTAAAGGAACTTGCCCACCACAGCCAACAACAGGTTCACTTATGAATGCAGCAATTGGCGATTCGGATTCTTTGATTTGATGCAGAACTTCTTCAGCGTATAATTTTCCAGCAGAACCATCATTTTTCGTGTGTTGACCTCTGTACGTATCAGGAATTGTGGCTTTTAGAACATGGTCTTTTTGTCCCTGACCTTTTTTGTGGTTGAATTTATAGTCACTGATATCGGTTCCTATTTGGGTGTTGCCGTGATACCCATGTTCCATGACCATCAATTTGGAATGATTGGTGTGAGCATGTGCCAATCGAATCGCCAGGTCTGTTGCCGCGCTACCAGAATTTACGAAGAAAACTTTATTCAAAGAATCAGGAAATCGCGACAATAATTTTTCAGCATACGCGGTGAGCTCATCATAGAGATAGCGTGTATTGGTATTGAGTTTGGCCATCTGTTTTTGACCTGCTTCTACCACTTTTGGGTGCGAATGCCCCACATGTGGGATGTTATTATAGGCATCAAGATACGTATTCCCATGGGCGTCATACATATACTGAAAGGCCGATCGAACCATGTTGATAGGTTTCGTATAGCTAAGTGAGAGAATTGGACTTATGGTCTCATGTCTTTTGCGAATCAGGTGATCACTCGTTTTTGGTTTTTCAGTGGGTAGCTCAACCGCTTTTCGAAAACTGTTTTCTGCAGCAATAGGATTAATGGTTAACCATTTATTAATCAGTCGCCATATAGGTTTTTCGCTACTGTATGCATATTCATTTTCTGGATTGATTTTTTTTGAATGGGCAGAATTACAAACACTCGTACAAAGCCTGGCGGCAACTAAATAGTATAAAACAGATAACTCAATTTCCTGAATAGGCAATACTTTATGATAGGCTTTGAGAATAGTTCCAGCCCATTCCAAAGGATCATCTTTATCGTAACACGTATAGGCTATGGTTATGGCCAGTTCACCTATTAAGAATGAATGAGCCAAATCACCAAAATCAATTATGCCTGAAATTTTGCCATCCGTGACCAACATGTTCCATTCATTGGCGTCATTGTGAATAATTTGCTTTCTCAGTTGGGGAAATAAGGGAACAATATTTTCTTCGAACTGTTGGAAGAAATAGCTAATTGTACTGCGATCTTTTGCGCTAGGAATATCTTGGACGAATTTCTTATTCAAAAGCAGGTGCTGAAGGATCCATTCCGATTCCTTCGATTTAATGACATAGTTGGACGTTGATCGTAATTGTAGGTCCAGTTGAGCAAGACTAGTCCCGAGAGATTCAAAGAGTTTTTTGGAGTGGGTCGCTTCACCAAACAATTGCCCATCCAGAAAAGTGAGCATCCGGCAGATGTTCATCTTTCCATCTATTTTCAGGCATTTTACCAGCGTACCGTCAGAAAAAGGAATTGGAGTTGCGTACTTGTCTTGTGGCGTGCTTTGAAGATGTAAGAGTACGTCATTTTCCGCATGGACAAGGCTCAGTAGCTCGGTGTTTTCTCCGTAGGTTTTGAAAATGTATTGCTTGCCGTCATTTTCAATTAAGTAGTTGAAATTGTCGTACCCGTTGAGTTTTTTTATTTCAGGTTGATGAAAATCAAAATGTTCTCGAAGCAGTTTCTCTAGTTTCATTGTAATTCCAAAATTCGGTTTTAGTGAACCAAGTTTCAAATGTACATTTCTCCGACCCGTTGTTCCCTTGATATCTCACTTTACCCTCTGGCCTTCTTCCACTCCTCAAATTCTTCTCTTTGTTTTTTATAATATGTACGCCGTTGTTTTGGTGTCATTGACTCAAGTTTCTCATCGATCTTGTTCCGAATATCTCTCATCATTTTAACTGCGTCGAATTCTTTTTTTTCTCTAATTTCCATGATGTAATAGTTCTCTTGGTGTTCGGATTTCTATTGTTCTGTAACCTTCTCTCAAATTTACAGAATTGTACAATCTAATTTTGTCAAGGTTAACGATATGTTTGAAGTTCCAACTGACTAGAATTTCAATGTTATGTGTGGTTGCTGTTGCAATATGCTGGCAGTCCATCAAGCTCTTGAGCCCAACAATTTTTTCCTCCAAATAGATATCAGCTAATTGCCCGGCCTCTTCGTTAAGATTGATCGTTACGATTTGATGGTTGGTGAACTTGTTCAAATAATCCCGAATATTGTCAGGTGCAGCTTTCAATTCCCTCAAGAGGATATCTGAAACTGCTAGTTTATAATTGCCTTGATGGACTTCTTCAAAAAATAGTTCAGTCCAAAGCTTAAATTCATCATCAAATACCCCTCCTACAACGGAGGTATCCACGTAAACAGTTCTTATCATAGTTAAAGTTCGTCAATCTGTTACCTGAATCAAAATCGGATGGTTCTACTGTGATTTTAGTGGAAATGAAGACAGTGTACGTTTTGAGAAATAGATATTACGTACCTAAATTGACAATTGTCGTATCTCGAGCATTTTTTTCATTCCGAAGCTTCGGGATGAAAAAAATAAAAGGAGCCCACCTGCTGTTCCATTCAGGCGGGCGAAAAGGCCATTTTCCGCTCTCATCACACATCCTGTCCTGCGAATCCTGCTTGCGCACTAGCCACAAATGTCCCACCTTTTCGTGCCTGCCTTGCCAGTAGGCAGGCACGACCCACCCGCTGTTGAGCACATCATGATTAGCAATTCCCCAACCACTTATCTGCCAGCTCCACTAAATTCGTAGTAGAACCTTTCAGGTTGATGAAAATCAAAATGTTCTCGAAGCAGTTTTTCATTCTTTGATAAAAAATTCTAGTGTCGATACCCTCGCCATCCATACCAGGCAATATAAGCGAAGCTTACGACCGTAATCATAAACGAATTATGCGAACCAATCGAACCATCTGCAAGCAACCCTTGAATAAGTGGGATAAATGCTCCACCGACAATGGCCATGATCAAAGAGCTGCGCTTCCCACATTTTCTGGCTTTCTTTTTTGACTTGTTCAAAATTCCAGTGAGGAATTTCAACTTCTAAATTTTTCATAGCTCCTTCTTCATCCACAGAGGAAATGGCCACCTTGACTTTTAGTTCGGCCTCTTCTGATCCAAAGTTCAAAGCCGCTTTCACCCTTTTGCCTAGTTCTTTTTTCCATTCAACGGTTTATATTTCCAATTTTAGTTTCAGTTATTCATCCCTGTGCGATGCGTATATCAGTGCAAAAACTTCTGCCACTGAAAGCTTGTTTGAGCTTTCTTCTTGCAGAATGAATTCATCTCCCGTTTGCACCTCGCCCTCTTCAATTACGCGCACATAGCTACCACAGAAGGTCGTGTTGATAAATTTCTTTAAGATGCCCTGATCCCCCATTTTGAATCCAAACTTGTAACACGGTTGGCGTGGTTCTGTAATTTGAATTTTGGCATTACCGATTTTATAAATGCTCCCAATGTAAAGTGTGGTCTCGTCTAATCCTTCTACAGTCAGGTTTTCGCCAAACATCCCAATGTGCCAATCCAAGTCAGGGTAGCGTGTTTTCCAATAGGGGTAGTGATCGGCAGAGTACAAATAGCAGGCTTTTGTTGGGCCGGCATGCACCTCTCGCTCAATCACGACATCTCCAATCACATCGGATTTTCCAAGGTGGATGGGATGATTTACTGGTTTTTTGTTGATACCTGTAAATTTCTCTTTCCCATTCCACTGAAATGACGTTCGCTGACCAATGTTGGTTGAGATGATTTTCATTGCTCGAATTTAAATCATTTAGAGATTGCTTTGGATTGTTACGCTCGCAATGACGTCATGACCATCAGGAAGCGATCTAACTCCACTTTTTCAAATGGCTACTTATAAAATCAATCACCTGTTCGTGCTCTTTCTTGCCTGCTCCTTCGACCTTGAATGGGTCACCAAATTGTATATAAATTGGCAATCTACGATTCACTCCTCCTAAATCTTTGATCACGGTTCCGTTCTTCCAAAAGTCCGTTTTGATTGCTACGGGTACGACATGAACATTGGCTTTTTTTGCGAGTTTGATTCCGAGCTTGTTGAATTCACCCGGGACAAATTTCACAATGCGTTTGCTTTGTGGGAATACAACGACCGATTTACCCTTTTCCAGGTTCTCAACACCATCGGTCATCACCTTTTTGAAATCAGCGATGGGATCTTGGCGGTCTACCGTGATGGGATTACGAACTCGCACGACTGGCCCAAAGATGGGGTGCGAGACTAAGCTCTTTTTCACAACGAAAGTGACCGGACGCCTTGAAGCCAATATCCCCGGGAATATCATGGTCTCCATCGTGCCCATGTGGTTGCTGATGAATACCACAGGTTCGTCCGTTTTATTGATATTGTCTAACCCTTCTATATGAAATCGTCCTCCACAATTTTCAATTAACTTGAAGATATTCATGGATTCTGTGGCCCATTTGTTCCTGTCAAATTTGCCCGCCAGGGCGACACGTCTGTTGACCATTAGCTGTGCTACGAACTTTGCATTGAAGTATCCTGATGTGCCTAAAGCCAATTTATCTCCGAGCGCACGAGGATGATTTTCAGGTGTATAGTAGCTATCGGTGTGAATGAAGTTGTCAGTGGGCATCTGGTAGCAAAATGAAATTGGTTCGAAGTATTTATCAACTGCGAAGGTCAATTAAATAATTCTTTCGCCCATAACTTGTCCTAATTTTTCGGGATTGGCCAGAATTTTATCAGATCCGTTTTCTGTCCTTTATCTGCGAGATTTTCCTTGCCGAAGGGCAGGTGAGCGGAAAATATTACTCCATCCGATACCACGTTTGTGTTCGGAAAAAGAAAGCCAGCCAGCCTCTCACCTTTAACGTGTTTCCTTTTTTGTCCTTGTCATCAAGCCACATGGTGCAGGTATAGATTTTGCCGTTTTCCGGATCCATTATTTTTCCACCACTCCATTTTTCTGACCCTTTTTTCATCTCCCAGATGATTTCTAGTCCCATGATCGGTTGATCCTTTCCACGACCACTTGGACATTCGTCACACGTGATGTCCTCGTACCGATCTTTTCCACTATCAGTCAAGGCGTCTGGATCGAGTATTTCAAGCACCCGGCCGTAATAGACGTTTCCTTTCTTAAAAACCCTGACCGTGGATTTGGTAATGCCCGTTTCGTCATCGATGGTTTTCCAAGTGCCAAGGCAGTCTTTGCCTGCAATGGAAACTTGGGCTGAGAGGGAGAGGGAAAAAAGAAGGAGGAGAGGGAGGATGGATTTTCTCATTCGTCAGAATTGCAATTATTTAAAACAAATCTAACCACAGAAGACCCAAAGAGCGAATAGCGTATTTTTAATATTGTTCAGGAAGCTATTGAATGGTCATCTTTTTTAGCTGAGCTTAGACTCAAGGCGTCTCCATCCACCACCATTGTAGGCTTGTGCGTAACCAGCAGATTTCAGCATTCTGGTGGCTGATCCACTGCGTATACCAGAAGCGCAACACAGAAGCACTGGCTTGTTCTTTTTTAATCTTCCCATTTGGGAGCCAAAAAGCTCTAGAGGAATATTTATTGAGCCTTTTATATGGCCTCCGCTGTACTCTCCTTTGGTTCGGACATCTACGATGACTCCACCGTTTTTGCGAAGTTCCTTGTAATCAGTTTTTGGACCGAATAGCGTACTGAATATTGACATGTTTTTTTTTGTTGCAAAAATGCTAGATTAAAAAATTTTTGAGGTAACAAATGTTACCCGGTCATAATTCCATCGCCTCTTCCTTCACTTTTGCAGCTTCGTCTCCCAGGTACCGATCAATGAAGTAGTGAGCCAGGTAAATCAGCGGTGTAAGTAAAATGGCGATGGCGAACTTGTAAATATAGTTGATGATGCTCACCGAAGTGACTTGAGCCACCGACCAGCGGCTGCCCTCAGGGGCTAAGAAATAGAAGGCTATGAATAATACAACAAAGCTGTCGACGAGCTGCGAAACTAGTGTAGAACCTGTGGCTCTGAGCCAAATTTTCTTTTCGCCAGTGATGCGTTTGAGTTTTTGAAACACAATCACATCCAGCAATTGGCCAATGAGAAAGGCCACCAGAGACCCCACGATTATACCAAGGCCTTGACGAAAAATTTTGTTGAAAGCAAAATCAATGTTGAAGGCATTGTTATCAGCATCGGTACCATTTACATCAAGCCAGAAAGCAGCAGGAGGGAGGAGGGTGATTACGTAAATAGCCAAAAACGCAAAGGAGATACAACCCACCGTGATATAGCTGATGCGCTGCACGCCCTTCTTTCCGAAGTACTCATTGATAATGTCGGTGGTGATGAAGACAGCTGGCCAAAGTATCACTCCGGCCGTAAGGTTGAAATCCAACGTACTTCCGAAGAGAGGAATTTGTGCCGGATTAAATCCCAGTGTAGCTTCTCCAGAAAAAATCTTCACTCCGATTAATTCCGCTAGCAAGGCATTGGTCAGAAAAATGGCCGAAAGGAGGATGAAGAGATTTTGGTTTTTAGAGAATTTCATGAATCAATCCGGGTTCATTTAGTACTCAAAAGTCTTAGTTGATGCCTGAAAAGTTGAGTCTTCCCCGCCAGCCCCGAAACCTAACCGAATCCTTCTCCCACAGCTTGTCTGACGGTAGACACCAGTTGAGCTTCATCAAAAGGTTTGTTGATAAGCGTACTGTTCTTGATGTTGGCGATTCTGCCAACCGAATCTGTATCAGAAAGAGCCGTCAGAAAAATGACAGGAAATTTATGTTTGTTGCGAAGAATATCAATTGTCTTGATACCATCCAATTCGCCTTCTAGCATCACATCCATTAGCACCAAGTCAGGGTCAGCATTTTCCAGATAATCAATGAATTCTTCACCGGACACAAAAGTTGCCGGCACAGTATAGCCCGCTCGTTCCAACACGTTCTTGACGTGCATGGATACTATTGGGTAGTCTTCAACAACAATGATCATTTTGTGCAAATATATGGAATCTTAGAATAATCACGTTTTTAGCCTCAGAATCTTTGATAATAACTTTTTTATATTGAATAAGTACAAATTGTTGGGGAATGAAAATGTAAAGAGTTAAAGATTTGAAGAAATTACTATCTTTAAAAAACAATCAACAGACTGACTATGTACTATATCATCTGGAGTTACACAGTAGACAAGAGCAAGCAGACAAGGTTTGAAGAGGAGTATAATAGAGGAGGTTCTTGGTTCAAATTTTTCGAGCCTTGCGGCGATTATATGGGGCATGAGCTGATCAAGAACACGGACGGCTTCTCCTATGTACTGATCGACAAGTGGATGACGCAGAAAGATTACGAAGGATTTGTAAAAGCCAATCAGCTGGCATACGACGACTTGAATAACCGATCGAAGGAACTGTATGATGAAGAAGAACAAATTGGGTTTTACGAATCCATTTAGTTTGTCAATTCACCGGTGTTGATTTTTTCAATGGCTTCCTTCATCCCCTCAAATTCTCGGTAACCATAATTGATTTTAAAAAGCTCATCATTGCTGACGTACAATACCGTGGGATAGCCGGTAACTCCCCACTGTCGATTTAGTCGAAATTCGGACATTGTCGCCATTTTTGCCTCATCACTTTTGAAATGTGAAATAAAATCATTGAATGGAATCGAGAAATCTTTGCAAATCGAACGGTAAAATTCGTCCTCTCCAGGGTCTTCGTTTTCGACATAAAACTTCCTTGTGACTGCCTCGTAGAAATTCAACTGATCCGAATACGAAATCCATTTTCTTCCTGCCACAACAGCTCGACAAGGGGGCTCAGTATCGTAGTTGAAATGCTCCCGATCAAAGAGCTTGTATCCAAAAGACTGACCGCTTCGTTTGGTCACTTCTTCCCAGTGATGTTTGAGGAAACCTTTCATTTCGTCATTCCATGGATCGCCACCACCGGGGCGCAAGCCACCAACGACAATTGTCAATTTGTATTGAGGAAAATGAGCTTTCAATTGTTGCAGCTCATTGGAAATCCCCCAGCACCATGAACACATGGGGTCTCCGATGTAGATGATTTCTTTGCCAGCTTCAAACTGGATTTCTTTCTTCTCAATGGTAAGATCAACAGGCCGGCACTCGCCTGTTTCAGGATCACAGAATTCTTCGTTCATTTAAGTAGTGGTTTAAAAGATCAAACAGAGAATGAGCCTCAACGGTTCCAAAATAATAAAACCAATGAACAAACAGACAAGCAGACAGGCGATTCTAATCCCTCAAGTGACTCGAATAGTGCCTATTAATGAGAGTTGAGATATTTTTCGAACGACCCTGATCGATTCTTTTTAGTTCTTTTTATCCTGAGAAAATCCGGCAATGCTTGTGACAGATAGGAGGATAATGATGATGTGCTTCTTCGTTAATGGTTGGTTTTTGAAGTATTACTTCAGTATGGACCAAAGGTGACAAGGAGGTTAATAAATTGCGAAACAATTCAGATACTATGAAAGACGGAAAAAATAGAAATGATATTCAAATTGGTCAAGTGGTATCAATTGTCCAAAAGCACCATCAGCGATCTGGTGAAACGACTATCGGCGAGGTGAGCAAAATACTGACTAAGTCACCCACTCATCCACATGGCATCAAAGTCCAACTCACCACCAGAGAGGTGGGGCGAGTCGTGGAGATTATGGATTGGGAATAATTCTAGTCGTTGCTCTTAAATTTAGCAGTCTTTGATTTTTCCTCCGTTTTTGGGAATGCATTATTTTCCATATTCAATGTGGATTAAACCTTAAATAGGGTCTGCTGAAAAACTCAAACCAAGGCGAAAATCTATAACTCCATATTACCAAGGGTAGATTTTGAGGCGTATTGCTAATTTTAGGTGCACACAAAAATGGCAATTGTATTAAAAACCCGTGCACGTTAGTGGTATGGGTCGGCCTCATGAAAATGGCGTTAAGAAAATCCGTTCCAATGCCGACAAAAATACACCATTGCCCGAGCAGGCTGGTGCGGCTGGAAGTTTGGTGGATTTTAGGCATTGGAACGGATTTTTAGACTTTTTCATGCAGCCTTGATTTACTCATACGCACTACCTTGCTCACGATCCCTCATGAACCTTCGGTTTCTTTGCCTACTTTCTGTATCAAGACAGAAAGTAGGCGCCTGCCCGGCTTTAGGGCAAGACAGAATAGTAAAATAAATCAACTTGAGAAACTATATTTCTCTGGAAATTAAGCTTGAACAATGCCAGAAAGACTTTCCAAGCAAAGGCTTGTGATTTAAGTGCATGGTTATGACACATGTGTTCAATAAGCGTGCACGTGAAGTGTGGAGGTGGCCTTGAATAAATTTCGACCAGAAATTCAGGTCATGAGAATCGTTCTTGGAATCCACTGTTTGAGCGTAGCGAGTTTGGATTACATATAGCTAACAGCCTGAATTTTAGAAATTTATTCACAGCCTTGATCTCCCTGCCACCGCAGGCAGGTTTGCCTACTTTCTGCATCAAGACAGAAAGTAGGCGCCTGCCCGGCTTTAGGGCAAAACAGAATAGTAAAACAAATCAACTTGAATTTTTCAGCAGACCCTAAATACGCTTTCTTCTTACCCCTCATAAATATTCAAGCAAGACGTGTCCAATGTGTCCATTGGATTATTAATGAAATCAATAATTACTTGTTGTTTACATTCTCTGTTGCCGCCACCATGTCCACCTTCATCTAGGATCAATAACTGGCCGTTGTTCAATTTCTCCATAAACAGATGTCCGTTTTTTGGTGGAGTGACAGGGTCAAATTGGTTCACTAATATCAAGGTTGGGATATCCGAAGTTTCAAACACCCTCTCTTCGCGTGCCAGGTTGGCGTTGTGCCAATTTGCACCAGCCTGATAAAACGCATCAAAGAAACCCAATTTTGCAGGGAGCAATGGATAATTTTTGTAATGCTCCTCGATCACCTTGCCCGTATTTTCTGGATTGAAGGCTTCATACTTTTCAACTGACCACAACATCGAAAGGTTGAGGCCTCCGGTTAATTGATATTCTGCTTGAAGTACATCGTTGATCACCTCTCCACCTCCTTCAATATATGCTCGAATAAGTTCGGGTATCTGCTCTGTCAGGTAACCATTCTATTCCATGGTCTGCCTCAACAATCGTCGATACTATTTTTGATGAGTTACTCTTCCCACAACTTACGTGAACAAGAAAAATAAGGATAAAGAGGTGTCTGATCATGGGTAGTGAATTTTACTGAAAGGTAGTGAAATTTGTCTTTAGCTCTCCAGAGTCGAAGTTCCTATTTTCATGAATGGTGGGCTGGTTATTTACGAGTAGATTTGGTGTCCTAACTTAAAAAAAGATGATCCTCGAAAACATTCTCACCCTACTTATGCTCATCCTGCTCCAAGCCGTTCTTGGCTTTGATAACTTGCTCTACATCTCGCTCGAATCCAAACGGGCGCCTCTCGAAAAGCAAAAAATGGTTCGCACCCTGGGTATCGGGATTGCCATTGGCTTACGAATCATTCTTCTCTACGTATTGGTCAATCTGATTAAGTATTTTCAAGACCCGTTTCTGACGTTTGATATAGAAGGCATTATTGGAGCGACGGTTAATGTACACAGCTTGATTGTGCTATTTGGTGGGGCGTTCATTTTGTACACCGCAGTAAAGGAGATTTGGCACCTTGTGTATATGGAAGAACATGATGCTGAAGAAAGAAAGCAGGTTTCTACTAGCAAAATAATTGCGATGATCGTGTTTATGAATTTGATTTTTTCTTTCGATTCAATCTTGAGTGCCATGGCACTGAGTGATGTCTTTTGGGTAATGGCTACTGCGATCATCATTAGTGGTGGGCTGATGATTTGGCTTTCTGAACGTGTATCCATTTTCCTGACTAAGAACAGGTTGTATGAGGTTCTTGGCTTATTTATTCTTTTTCTGGTGGGTGTGATGCTAATTTCTGAAGGCGGGCATCTCGCACATTTGGAATTGTTTGGCGAGCATATTACACCTATGAGCAAAGTGACTTTTTACTTTGTCATATTCATTCTGGTTGTCATTGATATTGTACAAGGGAGGTATCAGAAGCGGTTGTTGGCTAGGAGGGCAGAAGGTTGATTGCACAAGTGGTAACGGAATGATGCACGCAAATACCAATAGGATATAAGGCCAAGCCTAATTGAATCATTTCTGCTGCTAGGATTTACTTCAAATCCCTGCGACTCAGCAAAAAATAAATCGAGCCCAAATAAAAGCTCAGCCACCCGGTACTGATCGCCACAGCGCTCATGGGCACATCATCCACGATTTCTTGAAAAAAGTAACGAGGAAAGGGGACAGGAATCAGGTTGTTCAGGGATTTAATCGGAAGGTAGGGCAACAATTTCGGCCAGTATGTGTCCTGTATTTGCGGTTGGTACTCTAAAAACAGTCCAAGAATGGGTTCAAACATCAGCGAATAGAGTGTCAGCGCAATGATGACGAATCCTGTCTTTTTGATCAAAATAGTCAACAAAAATGCGAGCGTACAAAAGACCACAATATCGTAAAAATAGGCAGCCAGAAATTCCAATTCATCGAATATGTAGGTCGTTCCTTGAACGTGTGAATAAATGGATCCATTGATTAGCCCGGCAGCAAAGAGGAAGGTTGTACTGACAAACCCTAGAAACAGAATCAGAGAAAGCTTGCTTAGTAGAAATTCCCGCTTGCTGATACCATCAATTACATTTTGTCGCATCGTCAGATAGCTCTGATCATTGTTTATCGAGATGATCACAATAAAGCCGAGCAGCACCTTGATAAAAGAGGCCAGATAGGTAGTATTTTGCCAGATGTCCGGGAAGTCGTAGATGGGTAAAATCGTGGGATCAATGCCCTCAAAATCTGCTCCTTTGGCCTTGAGCCACTCCAGAAAGAAAACACCAAACGAACTGATAACTACCAACGCAAGTAGATACATCCCGAGAAGAATCCAGAACACCTTATAGTTCCGAATTTTTAGCCATTCAAGTTTGAAAGCTCTAATCATTTTCTTTCAATATTTTTAAGAATTCCTGTTCAAGCGAATTCGTTTGAGTAATTAGTTTATGCAGGGTAATGCCTTTCTCAAAGCAAAAAGCATTGACATCTGTGGATGAAAAACTGTCTTCCAATTCCATGAAAATGCTTCCATTCTCTTCGTAGCGTTTTTTCTGACCGTTGAAATCTTTGAGTGTGTCAGAAAGCTTGGAATTATCTTCGGCGGCTATTTCCACCGTGTTGGTCTCTCCCAAAATATCCTGAACGGGTCCTTCATGAAGTTTCACACCATTGCGAAGCACACAGAAATCCGTACACACTTTCTGCACTTCGTCAAGCAAGTGACTAGCCAGTACGATGGTTTTTCCCTGTGCGGCTATGTCGGTAATCAAACGCCTGATCTCAGCAATTCCCTGCGGGTCGAGTCCGTTGGTAGGCTCATCCAAAATCAAAACAGGCGGATCGGCGATCAGGGCAGCTGCAATCGAGAGGCGCTGCTTCATCCCCAAACTATAGGTTTTGAATTTATCATTTTTTCGTTCCAGCAGCCCAACTTGATCCAGCGTAGCTTCTATTCTATCGTTGCTTACCTCCTTGATGTGTGCTGATATTCGTAGGTTTTGAACAGCCGTGAGGTAAGGGTAGAAGCAGGGCGTTTCGAGGATCGCTCCAATTTGCTTGCGACTCTCCACGTTCGACTTTCCACCGAACCAGCTATACGATCCAGACGTGGGTGCCACTACATCCAACAGCATGCCGAGTGTGGTGGTTTTCCCACTACCATTGGGCCCCAAAAGTCCATAGACCTGTCCTGATTCAATGGATAAATTCAATCCTTGAACGGCTTTTATTTTTCCGAAATTCTTTGATAAGTCTTTGACTTCAAGTGTCAATCCCATGCGTTGGTATTAATATCAAAAATATTGATTAGATCATTTTCTGCTAAAGTATTTACGAGTGTGGGGATTTTTTGCCAAGCAATATTACCCAAAAGGTAAAAGACGAAAATTTGCCCATTTTGTCCAAAAACACCTACCATTTCATTGGTGCGCTTCTCTTCCCCCAGGATCAGTACCTCATTTCCTCCGCCAATCACAGAAACATATTCCTCAAATCCTTCGCTGCGATACGACTTCATGATTTTCCTGTAAGATCGTTCTACCGTGGTGACAGAGTCAAGCTCGTAAATGAGAAATTTTTCGAAGGTGGTGGCCAAGTCATTGTACGCTTCATTATTCTTCAGGTTGAGCATCCGAAGTGTGCTTGGATACAGGCAGTACTTCGAGCTGTTTCGCTCCTCTGCAAAATCTTTCAGGATGGATTCCTGTGCAAATAGGGGCTGTGAAAGCCCCCATAAGATTAGTCCAATAAAGAATGATTTTTTAGTCATCATTTTTCTTCTCATCCATTTTTTCCAAATTAGAAAGTCCATCAAGCTGCATGCTGCGAGCTATTTTGGAAATGTTCTTCAGATCTATTTCGCCATACAGGCTAAGAACAGAGAATCCTTTCTTGCCACCTGATACGAGAATCAACTCAGAAATGATTCCACTTTTCTCCTTGATGGCAAAGTGAAAATTCTCCTCGGCATCCAGCACGGTCATCAGTTCTTCAAATCCTGCTTTTTTTACATCGCTGATTCCTTCACTGTAGAGTTTCTTGGAGTTGGCCACACTGTCTCCGTAAAGAATTTTCATTCCTTTGAGTTTGCTTACTGCCTTGAGGAATTCTTTTTCCTCATCGCTACCTGCTTCCAGTTCCGTGAAGAGAGAAAACATTTTCGCACTGATCGACGCTTTCACAAAATCTTCGTTATCAGCGAATCGATCAAAATATTTGGATACTACCTCGCCCTGTGCCAAGGCACCTAGTGCCAGCATGAACGTTAGAATAAATGTTGTTGTCTTTTTCATTTTAGTTTTTCATTTAATTTTTTCAGTTGCCTGGAAAGGTTACGAAATCACAGTTTTTTCCTCTGAGTTCTTCTCTTCTTTCAAGTCCTTTTTGAGCAATTGTTCTGCTTTGTTTAACTTTTTTAATTCTCCAGAATAGGCACCTCCTTCATTAAGTGATGATGACATTTTCATCAGGGCTGTGCGTGCGATTTCATAGGCTTCTTGTGGATCATCAATTTCAAAATCATTCTGCTTATTGGCATCTTGCAACGCCACTGCCCCGACCGCAATACCAATTAATAGAGTAGCCGCAACAGAAAATTTTCTCATCCAATGCCTCTTGGGGGTCGAAAATGGTTTCTTAGATTCTACCTCAGCACTTTTTTTTAACGAGCGGAAGTAAAGTCCAGTTGGAGCGAGAGAGGGGTTTTCTTTAAAGTAAACTTTAATTTCATCCTCTTCTTTCAGGCTGGTCGTGCCGGCCCAGTATTTCTCCATCAATTTGTCAATTTGCGATCCCATATGCTTCAATTTTTTGTAACGATGATCTCACTTTTGTTCTTGCCCTATGCAGGTACACTTTTACTTCCGAAAGGCTAAGCGAAAGAATATCAGAAATTTCCTGGTACGTCATCCCATCAATTTCTCTAAGATGAAAAATTTCTTGTTGTTTTGGAGGCAAAGTCTCGAGTACCTTATCCAGCCATTTTTTTTGATCTTCCATCAGCGTATCGTGATCGGCTTTTACCTGATCGGGTTCTTCCACTTGCTCCTGTTGGAGAATAGTGAACCTGTTCGTTTTCACCCAATCAAAACATTGATTTCGGGTGATGCGCATCGCCCAAGCCTCATGATTATCAATCTCAATCAACTTGGAGCGCTTCGTCCAGATTTTCATCAAACACTCCTGAACTACATCATGCGCACTGTCCTCATCCTTCAGAATCGATAACGCATAGCGATACATTTTCTGTGAGGCAGGTAACACGTTTTGTTCGTAGAGTGTCGACATTTTGATGTGGAGACTGACAGAGGGTTTAGAAAGTTACAGAGAGGCAAAAATAAATGTAAAAGGCCGTTGATCCGAATGGTGATTTGATAAAGGAGAACGACAATTCGGCTATGAAGTTGGCGATTTCAATAAGGGAAATATTTGGAAATTTCTCCAGTCATGTAAATTCTCTATGGCCGACTCCAAAGTATTCGCTAATTTCAGAACCCATTTACAACCTAACCTAAATATGAAGACACTAAAACTTATTTTACTTGTGGTATTTCTTGGAGCTGGATCATTACAAGCTCAAGAATTATCTATCAAGGTAAGCACCGAGCCGATCACAATGAAAATTGGCCAATCAGTTCAAATACAAGCTATGGTCGTTGATGCTGATGGTAACAAAATTCCAGATAGAGAATATTTCTTCTTTTCAAGGAATAGGAGGGCACTAAGTGTGATTGACAGCACAGGAATGGCAAAAGCCATCAAACATGGAGAATATAGTATTGTGGTCATTAGCCCTGATGCTGAGAACGGAAGATTAAGAGCGGATGTCGATGTGGTCATCGAACCAGAGGCCTTATCTAAAATAGAAATTACCGGGATACCCGATAAAGTGTATGCTGGAGTCACAGTTCCACTTACCATCAAAGTATATGATGAAGCCGGATTCGAAAGACCTGAAATTTCAGTAGCGCTTACATCCTCCAATGAAAGTTCAGTGGCCGTTACACCTTTCTATAAACTAATTGCCAAGTCTAAGGGTAAATCAATTATTTCTGCATCAGTTGATGGGGTTGAACGTACGGTGAGTTTGAATGTGATCGAAAACCCGATTGTAACAATCAACTTAGAATCGGAGATGACAGAAGGAAGAACAGGGGATGTGTTTCTCTTGTCTGCAATTGCCCTTGACAAAAACGGAAATGAAGTATTGGACGCTCCAGTCAATTATTCTTTCACTGGAGATTCGTATGATGTTTCCGCCGCTCCGTCCGGGCTGATGACCAAAGATGGAAAGTTTGTGGCTGATGAGCCGGGTCTATATGTGTTGAATGCCACTTGCGGATCAGTTGCAGCTTCAGTCACCATTAGTGCAAACAAAAGAAATATTTCTAGAAAGATTGATCTGATTGGACAGGGCTCTGTTAACAATAAACATACGTCTGATTTATGGATTTGGGAAGGAGTGGATGGAAAAGACTATGCAGTGACTGGTACCTGGGGAGCAGATGGAACGGCTTATTTCTGGGACGTTACAGACCCAGCTTCAATTAGCTTGGTAGATTCGATTCAAGTTGACGCACGCACGGTGAATGATGTCAAAGTTTCTGAAGACGGAAGAGTTTGCATTCTTTCCAGAGAAGGTGCTTCGAATAGAAAAAATGGATTGGTAATCATCGATGTGAGTAATCCTCGGGATGTTTCGGTAATTTCTGAATTTTCTAAAAATCTAACGGGAGGGGTTCACAATGTATTCATTTATAAAAAGCATGTGTACGCCTTGAGCGCCGGAAGGAAATACTACTCAATTAATATTGAAGATCCAGCGAATCCAAAGATTGTTGGTGAATTTGAATTGGATACCCCAGGACATTCTATCCATGACGTTTGGATTCATGAGGGAATAGCCTATTCTTCAAATTGGTCAGATGGTGTCCAACTTGTGGATGTGGGAAATGGCATTGCTGGAGGAACACCGGCCAACCCGGTTCAGTTCGCTAGCTATGCCTATCCGAGTGGATCGAATCATGCGGCCTTTCCCTACAAGGATGAGAAAACAGGAAAATTTTATGTGATACTTGGGGATGAGGAGTTTCCGTATGGTCTTGATCCCGATGGAAGAAAGCCAGGTCGAGCGGCTGGATTTTTACATATCATAGATTTCACGGATTTGAAGAATCCAAAAGAGGTGGCTTGGTTTGAAGTGCCTTTTGCTGGATCTCATAACTTCTGGATCGAAGATGACATTCTGTATGCGGCCTTTTATAATGGAGGCGTACGGGTAGTTGATCTGAGTGGCGAATTGCTGGGAGACCTCAATCGACAAGGAAGAGAAATCGCCTGGATTGTACCTGAAGATCCCGATGGGTACGTGGCAAATGCGCCATTTACGTGGGGTGCACAACCTCACAAAGGACATATCTTCTACTCGGATTGGAACAGTGGATTGTGGTCGGCTAAGCTCAAACCGGTGGTGCCCAAAGACGTGAAGATCGAATCGAAATAAGCCATGAGGAACCTACTTATTATTGTATTAATTGGCTGTTGGCATCTCGTGGTTAGCCAAAATTATTACATCTATGTGACGGCCGAATCCGAGGATGAAGTAGCACTAATAAAATTTGATGGGACAAATGCCACGGTTCAAGAAACGATACAGATAGGTATCTGGCCAGCAGAGATCGAAGGGCCGCATGGAATAAACGTGAGTCCTGATGGAAAATACTGGTATTTGTCAGTGGCCCATGGCAATCCTTTTGGGACGTTGTACAAATATTCGACTGAGACAAACGAGGTGGTGGATACGGTCATGTTGGGCTTATTTCCAGCTTCCCTTCAGGTATCAACTGCAACCGGACTGCTGTATTGTGTGAATTTCAACTTACATGGTGACATGGTGCCGAGTACGGTTTCTGTAGTGGATCCTGAGGATATGATGGAAATCAAAAAGATCGAAACTGGGGTGATGCCCCATGGATCGAGAATCTCGTCAGATGGTTTATTTCATTATTCTGTTGGGATGATGTCAGGAGAGCTTTTCGAGATTTCCACATCGAAGATGAAGGTAACCCGAACATTGAACCTGGATGAAAAAAAGGAAATGTCCATGAATTCTGGTGGGCCTATGACAGGGATGGATCATTCGAAAATGGGACGCTCAAAGGCCGAAAAGAAAATGTACCATAGTACAACCAAGCCGACTTGGGCTATTCCACACCCGACCAATGGCAAGGTGTATGTAGCGGGGAATGGATCAGATGAAATCTTGGAAATAGATCTTGAAAAATGGGAAATCACTGGCAGATTGGCAACAGGCAAAGCACCCTACAATGTGGATATTTCTCCAGATGGGAGATATTTGGTCGCTAGCTACAAAGGGAGCGGCGAGACCGGTGTTTGGGATTTGAAAAAAGGCAAAGAATTGGGAAGAGTTAAAAACACCCGAAAGGTAACACATGGGGTTTCCATTTCTTCTGATAGTAAATACGCTTTTATTTCTGTGGAGGGAATTGGTGGTGAACCAGGAACCATGGATGTAATAGATATTAAAAAAACAACGAAGGTGGCATTCGTTGATATGGGCAAACAGGCAGGTGGTATTATCTTTTGGAAAATGGAATGATCGAATGGGGTGATGAGTTGAATTTGCCTGCCTAATGGTTTTTGATGACCGCCTACTTTTCGATTAACATTTTGGATGGTTCCTCGTTTAGATATCTATGAAATTTCTACTCTGGCTTATTCTCCTAATTCTGTGCTGGCCACTCGCTTTGATCGTTCTGTTTCTTTTTCCACTGATTTGGCTGATCACCTTGCCTTTTCGAATTCTTGGTTTTGCCGTTGATGGGGTGTTTCAGTTTATAAAAGCATTGTTTTTGTTGCCAGCTAGAATTTTGTCTTGATGGGGTCATCACAAAGCTTAGCCATTTTTATACTCAGTACGCAACTCATCGCTCTTGTGATGATGGTCATCATGCTGGCATTGGATGGAGAAACTTTCACGAAAATAGGAAAGGGGAGATGGGTGGTGCTGCCCGGGTTGGTCAAAGTTACTCATCTGTTCCGTCAAACACCCAAGCCTCTTTTTATGGGGTTCTATTTTTTGATTATGGCCTTTATTCTTTTCTCTTATGGGGCCGTGGTGATTTTGATTGTTGATTTTGTGAGTCACCTTTTCTTTTCTTGATATTAGGGTCTGCTGAAAAACGCTGATTACACACTTTATTGGTTCGTTTTGCCTTCGAGCCGGGCAGGCTCATACTTTCTGTCTTGATACAGAAAGTAGGCAAAGAAACCGAAGGTTCATGAGGGATCGTGAGCAAGGTAGTGCGTATGAGTAAATCAAGGCTGCATGAAAAAGTCTAAAAATTCGTTCCAATGCCTAAAATCCACCAAACTTCCGGCCGCACGGCCTGCTCGGGCAATGGTGTATTTTTGTCGGTAGTGTAGCGGATTTTCTTAACGCCATTTTCATGAGGCCGATCCATACCACTAATGTGTACGGGTTTTTAGTACAATTGCCATTTTGTGTGTACCTAAAATTAGCAATACGCTAAAAATCCACCCTTGGTAATAAGGAGTTATAGATTTCGCCTTGGTTTTAGTTTCTCAGCAGACCCTATTTAGGGTGTAGCTATTCCATGTAGATGACGCCTACTTCTGCACACTGGAAGACCGCTACTGGCGGATATCCACCTGGACCCATTTTGAAATTCTTGACTCGAAACATGGAAGTCAAAACATAGTAAAGTCAAGAAGAGGAGAAAGATCTTGTGCTTTGAAGAAAAACTTGGATGGGTAATTTAAGGAAATATTTAAGTGCGCGAAAGCAACAGGCTCTTCTAGAGGACAGGGTATGATCCCAAAGAAAAGAATATAATTTGCCGATTTGTTTTTTGGGTTAAATTACCGACTAGATGGAGACCAGAACCCATTATAAAACGGGGCGCAACCGAAAAGCCATACGAGTAGGATTAGCTATAAATGAGAATTATGAACAAAGGAATGATTAAAGTAAGCGTAATGTATCCAAATGGAGAGGGTAAAACTTTTGATATGGATTATTACACCAATACGCATATACCCATGGTAACAGGACTTCTTGGGGATGCAATAAAAGGTGCTGCTATTGAAAATGGACTTGGCGGTGGAGCACCAGGTTCACCAGCACCTTACCTTACATTGAGCCATATGTACTTTGACTCTGTTGAGGATTTTGGGAATTCTTTCGGTCCAAATGCAGATCAAATTATGGCGGACCTACCTAATTTCACGAACAGCGAGCCTACTATTCAAATTAGTGAAGTTGTGGCCTGATTGTCATCCATTCTGAAAGGGGAATTAGTATGATGCAAGCCTAAGGCAATGACGTTTAATCAGAAGTGACCAATGGTAGGAAATTGAACCGAACTCTCCTTAAATTTGCATTCTCTAAAAACCTACTCCCCATGTCCCAGACGGTTGAAGTCTACAAACCCAAGAATCACATCCGAATCGTAACGGCTGCTTCGCTATTTGATGGGCACGATGCTGCCATCAATATCATGCGGCGGATCATCCAGTCCACGGGCTGTGAAGTGATTCATTTGGGACACAATCGTGCGGTGCAGGAGATAGTGGATTGTGCGATTCAGGAGGATGCCCAGGCCATTGCGATCACGTCCTATCAGGGTGGGCATGTGGAGTACTTCAAGTATATGTATGATTTGCTACAGGAACGTGGAGCAACCAATATCAAACTATTTGGAGGAGGTGGAGGGACGATCCTGCCAGAGGAAATCGAAGAACTGCAGCGCTACGGAATCACACGGATCTACTCGCCAGACGATGGGCGCAAGATGGGATTGCAAGGCATGATCAACGACCTTGTCAAGACCAGTGATTATGCCATTGGTGAAAACCTAAACGGCGAGGCGGATCAGTTGAGTTCAGACAATCACAAGGCTATCGCTCGACTGATCTCAGGGGCTGAAAATTATCCGGAAGAACACAAAGGAGAAATAGAGGCCGTTCGTAAGAAAGCAATCAACACCCCCGTGCTTGGAATAACCGGAACGGGAGGAGCTGGGAAGTCATCATTGGTGGATGAGCTCGTGCGTCGTTTTTTGACTGATTTTAAAGAAAAAACGATTGCTGTGATTTCGGTGGATCCATCCAAACGAAAAACAGGTGGTGCGTTATTGGGTGATCGAATCCGGATGAATGCCATCTTCAGTGATCGAGTGTACATGCGGTCGCTGGCCACTCGCCAGTCCAATCTGGCATTGTCTAAATATGTACAGGATGCTATAGATGTAGTGAAGGCGGCCGGATTTGATTTGATCGTTTTGGAGACTTCTGGTATTGGACAATCAGACACGGAGATTACCGATCATTCGGATGCCTCGCTGTACGTGATGACCCCTGATTACGGAGCAGCTACCCAATTAGAAAAAATTGATATGCTGGACTTTGCAGATGTCATTGCGCTCAACAAATTTGATAAGCGAGGAGCGCTAGATGCACTCAGGGATGTAAAGAAGCAGTACCAACGCAATCATCAACTCTGGGAGGCTAATGAAGCAGATTTGCCAGTCTATGGCACCATCGCTTCGCAGTTCAATGACCCAGGAATGAATCAGTTGTACTTGTCATTGATGAATTTGATTGCTGAAAAGACGGGTTCTGATTTAAAATCCTCTTTTGCCAGCACGGATGAAATGAGTGAGAAAATATTCATCATTCCCCCGAAACGAATACGATACCTCTCTGAAATAACCGAAACGATTCGTAGTTACAATGCAAAGGTTCTTCGACAAAAGGCCATTGCTCAGAAATTGTATGGATTGGAGAAATCCAGTGACGTACTGAAGGATGAGCAAGCTGCTTTACAGGCCATTGACAAAGCAAAAGCTGCATTGAAGTTGGATCTGGATCCACACAATTTAAAAATAGTAGAGGAGTGGGAGGCCAAGAAAGCCAATTATGAAGGGGAGCATTATTCGTACGAGGTTCGTGGGAAAGAAATCAAGGTAAAGACGACCACACAATCGCTTTCACACACTGAAATACCAAAAGTTATTCTGCCAAAGTACGAAGCTTGGGGAGACATCCTTGAGTGGAGTCTTCAGGAGAATGTGCCTGGCGAATTCCCCTATACAGCAGGCGTATTTCCCTTCAAGCGGCAGGGAGAAGATCCCACTCGGATGTTTGCCGGAGAGGGCGGACCCGAACGAACAAACCGACGCTTCCATTACGTATCCAAAGGACTACCTGCTGCCAGACTTTCCACGGCTTTTGATTCGGTAACTTTATACGGTGAAGACCCAGATCATCGCCCGGATATTTATGGAAAGATTGGCAATTCAGGGGTGAGCATTGCTTGTCTGGATGATGCCAAAAAATTGTATTCAGGTTTTGATCTTTGTGACCCAACCACCTCTGTTTCCATGACCATCAATGGACCAGCCGCCACGATTTGTGCTTTCTTTATGAATGCGGCTATTGACCAGCAGTGTGAAAAGCACATCGCTGAGAACAAGCTAGAGAAAGAGGTAGAAGGTAAGATCGCTGAGTTGTACAAAAATGCTGGAATTGATCGTCCAGCCTATGGTGGAGATTTACCAGAAGGCCATAATGGCTTGGGGCTTATGCTCCTTGGCGTATCTGGTGATCAGGTGTTGCCGATGGATGTGTATAATGAGATGAAAGCCAAAGCACTTTCTTCGGTGCGAGGTACGGTGCAAGCGGACATTCTGAAAGAGGATCAAGCACAAAACACGTGTATCTTCTCCACGGAATTTTCTTTGCGATTGATGGGGGATGTACAGCAGTATTTCATCGATGAGCACGTACGGAATTTCTACTCGGTTTCCATCTCAGGCTACCACATTGCCGAGGCAGGGGCGAATCCGATTTCTCAATTAGCGTTCACGCTTTCCAATGGATTCACTTTCGTAGAATACTACTTGTCGCGTGGCATGAACATCAATGATTTTGCGCCGAATCTTTCTTTCTTTTTCTCTAATGGCGTGGATCCGGAATATGCGGTGATCGGTCGGGTAGCCAGACGGATTTGGGCGAAAGCCATGAAACTGAAATATGGTGCAAATGAACGTGCTCAAAAACTGAAATACCACATTCAAACGTCCGGTCGTTCGCTCCACGCACAAGAGATTGATTTCAACGATATCCGCACCACCTTGCAGGCACTTTATGCGATTTATGACAATTGTAATTCGCTGCATACCAATGCCTACGATGAGGCGATCACCACACCCACGGAGCATTCTGTTCGTCGGGCCATGGCCATCCAACTGATTATCAATAAGGAACTCGGATTGGCAAAGAATGAGAACCCTATGCAAGGGTCTTTTATCACCGAAGAGCTCACTGATTTAGTGGAGGAAGCAGTGATGGTGGAGTTCGACCGAATCACCGAAAGAGGAGGCGTACTTGGTGCTATGGAAAGTATGTATCAACGTGGGAAGATTCAGGAGGAGTCGATGTATTACGAAATGCAAAAGCACACCGGTGAGCTTCCGATTATCGGGGTGAACACGTTCTTGTCTTCTAAGGGATCGCCAACCATTATTCCTGAGGAGGTGATTCGGGCGACTCAAGAAGAGAAGGTAAGACAGATTGATAATTTGACGGCCATGAGAAAAGGGAACGCTAAAAAAGCAGATAAAATTCTGAAAAACCTACAAGCAACAGCCCTCCACAATGAGAATACCTTTGATGCATTGATGGAAGCATCCAAGTACTGTACACTGGGCCAGATTACCCATGCCATGTTTGAGGTAGGCGGACAGTATCGGCGGAATATGTGAGGTAATGGTTATCTTTGATTATGCAGTTTACACCTTCTCAAATCCCATCAGATAATTTATATAAATTTATTGCAATTTCGGGACTAACTATCAGTACTGTTGTTTTCTTGAATTTTGACGGAAATTATTCGTGGCTTTATTTCGTTATTGCATTGATAGCATCAATTGTGGGAGTGGTGGGGTTTTCGTTGTGGTACAAAAGGCTTCAAAAATTCCAAGACCAAATGGTAAAAAAGGCTTTGGAGAAAGAGGGACTTGAAGTAGAGAAGTTGAAGGAGGAAGAGAGAATGAGAAAGTTGGCAGCTATATAATTAGATAAAGAGAAATAACATAATTATGGATGCAATAGCTTTACGAAACCTATCAGACAAAATTGAGGACAATCAAGCGAATCTGGAAGATTACTTTCAATTTGAAAAGCATTTAAAACTGGGGGGATTAAACGAAAATTTCATTCGAGGTTATTTGAAAAAAGCTGGCTTTCGAGGTTGGGAGGATTTTTATGAGGCAAGAAAAAAGCAGAGGACATCTGAGGTGATCGGTGCTGTTGTTGTTGGAGGTCTTGTTGGAATGGCTGCCGCTGTTTTGATTGATTCTATGCAAGAGAATTAATTCTTATTATGTCCTACACCTCCAAATACTGTAGCCTTGACTAATCACCCATGCCATGTTTGAAGTGGGCGGACAGTATCGGCGGAATATGTAGCGAAGGAGGTTGCTACGACCATCCCAACGAACAAGCGAGGGGCAGAACTGAGAAGCCAAATCGAGTCTGGCGTTTCCTTCTGCCTGTCACTTTATAAGAATTTCGACAGGCTGAATTTTAAGAAGCTATCCCCCCTTAAGAAGTAGGTGAATTCTTCATCACTTACCGTCTTCAAAAGCCTTGATTCAATTGTTCCTTTCCATGATTCACCCAACCTCCGACTTCCTTCGACACTGAATAATTTTGTAGACCGACTGAGATCAACGATACCTCCGATGAGAAACTGCGTATCACTAATGTCATTGAAAGCAAAACGTACGCCGCTGAAAAGGTCATTGTTAAGTCCGCTCCATGCATATTTGCCTCGATCATCGTAGAGATACTCCGCAACAATTCCAATGTCCAGTCCTGAATTCTTAATGTTCCCGAAGGTGTACTCAATGCCTCCTGCAAAGGCCGTCAAATCCTGAACGGCTGATTTCCGAATGACGGTTTCGAATTTCCAAAGAATGGGGCCGGTGGTGGCTTGAATATCAAGGCCCGTTTGATCGATAATAGGGTAGGAGATCGAAAAATTTGTCAGATCATCCAGGTTTTGGAATATAGGCTCTCGTCCAATACCGTGAAAGTAAGAAACTCCAAAATCGAATACGCCCGCGTAGTGTGACCATCGACCTGCATAGCTTGGATAAAACTCCTTTGACTTAGGATCAATGTCTATCTCATCGCGCTTCAGAAGAAAGGGCGTTCTCAGTCTTCCCTGTTCTCCTGGAAATTGTGCCTTCCTGAAATATGGCAAATAAAATATATCGAACGTTCCGAAGTTGGCCATGTAAGACCAATGAACCATGGTTTGCCCAAGCTTTTGCTCTCCGTCAAAACTTTCGACATAATCGGTCTGGTTTATTATATCCACCAAATGGACTGATTCGGTCACACCCCAGAATATTTTCTTCACACCAATACTTAGCTCCCAATTATCACTCACCGTTTGCCAATAGAGTTCTCTTATATCTGTATGCGTCCGATTCTTGTCGAATTGATCCACTCGAAGAAAGCCTGTCACTTTCAGACTTTGCTTTCCGTCTTTCCACTCTATAAAAACATCAGGAGTGATAGAGAATGACAGATAGTTACGATGCTGACCGCCATACAGCCCTTCTTCAAAGAAGTATAAATTGTCAACTTCTATCTCAGCAGAGTATTCTGGTTTTTCTTTCTCTTGAGAGAAACTAGTTCCTGCTGACAGCAAGGCTGTCAGCAGGAAGAAATTTTTAAATAATTTCCGGATCATTTTCTAGTTACCTGCTCTTCGTAGACTGTTTTGCGAAAAGTCCGCATCATCAAGACCAGTTTTGAAAGCGTAACCTTCGAAAATCAACTTGGTTTTTTTACCAGTCTGGTGATTGGTCATCGTCATTTCTCCAGCCCTCCAATGTTTATCGTGGAACACTTTGTACTTAGAATATGTAAGCGTTTTTAAGAGCGAATTTCTACGGTCATAAAAATCAATCTTTTCCAATCGGTAGTTGTCCTTGTTATACCAAACGACCTGCCTAGTATACCCGGATTTGGCATCTTCCGGATCTCTTTCTACCACAAGGGCACTCACCCCATTGATGGTTTCTTCCTTGATGAATTTGTAGGTATATTTTTCTACTTCTTGTGAGGATAAATCTTCGAAAGCAAACTCACTACCCATAAAAGGGCCGGACTTATTATCCGAGGAAATTCTTTTCACCCGTTTAAGTGCAGGAAGGTACAACCACTGATCATCAGGACTGGTTTTATGCGTATAGGTCAAAGTTGCCGTGCCAGCCACATCTTTAGGGCTGTCAAACACAATTAGAGATTTATCCCCATCTTCCATCAACTCAAGAGTCCGATTTCGCATAAAGCGTTTGCTTTCCTGTCCTTGCCTATTTGTTAGTATCATGGTCAACTTGACTGTGGAACTTTCAAATCCCTCATCGTAATCAATTGCCGATTTAGCTATTTCCAGTCCACGTTGAGCGAAACTGGAACTTGTAAGTCCGAACAGGACTAATCCGATTATATTTTTTACGTTTTTCATTTTTACAATTCTTTAAGGTGTATAATTTATTTTCTAAGCTGCTTTTTTGTCTATTTCCGGGGCGTCCGTCTTGACATCCTGTACCCTCTTCGATGGGAACAGCAGTAGCAAGCCCGGTAGAAGAAGGAAGTCTAACATCAGTGCCAACAGTATAATCAATGATGTTATTTTGGCCATATCTGAATTCATCCCGAAATCCGATTGAGCAATGACTAGAAACCCTGCGACCAAAATGAAGGTCGTTACAAGTAATGCTTGTCCTACGGTAGAAAACGCATACCTAACCGCATCCTCCGGTGAATACCCATGTTCTCTTCTGGCTCGTAGATATTTAGAAAGAAAATGAACGGTATCATCCACTATGATCCCAAGGGTCATACCAAATACGATAGAAATTCCAACGTTTATATAACCCACAGTAATCCCCCAGATTCCGAGACCGACGATTACTGGCGTCACATTTGGAATCAGGCTGAGCAACCCGAATTTGAAACTTTTGATTGCAAATCCCAAGACTAAGGAAATCAAAAGAAAAGCCAGAGCCGTACCTGTGATCATACTCCAAATCTGTCGATTGGAAAGATGCGCAAACATCATTGTACTGCTAACCGCCTCTCCGTACATGTATGGTGGTGCATTGGTTTTTAGCCAGTTGGATACGTCTTCGCTAAGTGCGAGCATTTCTTTGGTAGAAACATTTTGCATGGTAACGATTACCCGAGATTCGGATTTGTCAACATTGATTTGATTGTTCAAATCCAAACCAAAGGGCAATGACATCTCATAAAGTAGTAGATATTGAGCGGCTTCTTCTCGCGTATCAGGCATTCTATAATAATCAAGATCATCTCCATGCATGGACTTATTCACTTGTTTCATGACTTCCGTAAATGCATTTACATGTATCACTTCTTTACGCGTGTACAGCCAGTCTTCGAACTCTCGCAGTTTGGACAGATAGGCAGGATCATTAATCCCGCCTTCACCATCGGCACCTATCGAAAACTCCATGGTATAAATCCCGGTTAGATTGTCACTAATGAAATCAGTATCCTGTCGGAAGGGAACGTCCTTACTGAAGTATTTAATAAATTCATCGTTGAGCTCATTTTGGAAGGCCAATACCGACGAACCAATAATAAAAATACTACTCCCAAGTACAACGGCTCGTTTCTTGGCAATCACAAATTCTGCTATTCTTTGTAAAAACGGCAGTTTACCTTCCCGTGGTTCTCTCACCTTAATTTTCACAGGTAAAATGGCCATCAATGCCGGGAGTGTCAAAACAGAGTAGAGAAATGCCCCTGTCATACCAATTGAAGTTAAATTTCCTAAATCTCTGAATGGAGGTGAATCACTAAAATTCATGGATAGGAACCCAATAACTGTGGTGAGGCTTGTGATGAAAATCGGCATGAAATTCACTCTCAAGGATTCGACAATTGCGTCATGCTTGGAAAAACCCTTTTTCATGGACTGAATGACGGAAATCAACACATGAATACTATCTGCGACGGCCAATGTCATCACAATATTGATAAACGCTGCAGAAGGAGGCGTCAACTCAATACCGAGCCATCCTCCAACTCCCATGGCGGTAACTATGGAAAAAATAATGACAATAAATGTCGCAAACGTGCCGCTCCCTGTTCTCGTGATTAATATAATGGTAATCAGAATGATCAAGAACATGAGAGGAGTCAATGTAGCTGCGTCACCAGAAGCAGCTTCAAAAAAAGCACTATTCATCATCACCATTCCCGATTGATGTACTTTCAAACGTGGGTTATTTTTTTCAAACTCAATGACCATATTCCTTACATACTCAGTGATTTCTGTATTTTCCCCATTGTCGGAATCTGGCAGACGAACGGTGATATTTACTGCTGTTACTGTGCCTTCTGAATTGACCAGGCGCTTGACCAATCGAATATCCGTTGTTGCGATCTGCTTAATGTCTGCGATTTCTTTGTCTGATTTCGACAGTGCGTCAGAAATCAAATCATCGACGTACAAATCATCCTCAACGGCTCGAGTGTACTGAAAATTGGTGATAGCATCCACTCGGCTGGAATAAGGTGTTTGCCAGGCCTTGCTGGTAAGATCCTCTATGGCACTTAAAGTGGCCTTAGTGAATAGGTCTTCATCTTCAGATTCGATGACAAGAAAAATATTATCATCCTTTGTGTACTTATTCTGAAGCCCATCGTAAGCCAGCATTTGTGGATTATCATCGCTGAAGAACACGTGGTAATCACTGTTAAACTTTACGAACTGTGCACCATATCCGGCACCTAACACAATGAGTGTAGTTAGCAGAAGGACGAGCCATCTATGACCCACTACCCATTCTCCCCAAATAGCACCAAATTGATTGGATTTTTCTTTCAAATTTTTAATTACTGGATTCATGTTTTGGTTTTTAGATTAAATTTTTTTCTCAATGACGATCTTGATTACAGATTCTGGATACTATTCCATTTTTAATTTAAGTTCTGGATAGTACGAGTATAAAACAATTTAGTTTAAGAATAGTTCGAAAAACGTAATAAATAGACAAAAAAATAGTTGATGATGAAGATTAGTTGGAAGCAGTGACCAAAAAGCTGATAAATTTTTCCTGGTCCTGGTCTGAAAATTTCTCCAAAGTGGTTTTACAAAAAACGTACATCGACTCATTCATTAATTGGTAGACTTTTCTCCCGGCGTGGCTCAATTCAACTTTAACGATCCTACGGTCTTCGGTAGAGTACTGTCTACTTAAGTAATCCTTTTCAACCAGTTTATCCACGATACCTGTGGCTGTACTCATGGGTATTTGCAGATGATCAGCAACTTCGCGCATGATCATTCCCTCACTCTTTCCTATAAGTACCAACAATACAAATTCGCGCTTTGATACATCTTTGGCCACTTTCATACAGCGATTGTCGATCTCTTGCATCTTTACAAACATGCCCTGCATACCATCAATAAAGCGCTCAATTTTTTTGTCCTCAATCTCTATTTTTTTAGTTTTCATTTGAATCAAATACGAATTTTGAGTAAAGATAGTTCGGATTCCGAAATAATATTCAATTCGGAGTGCGTACATGTAACTGATTTTTATCAGTAAACCAGCATATGTTTTTCTTATTCATTGCTGAATTCAAGTCAAATGCGACTTCTGGGTTGAACAATAATTGGTTCGTCACGAATATGGGAGGTTCTTGGTTATGTCTTTTTCTGAGTCTGTTATTTAGTTTTGATCCATGTGATGATCCTGGCCAGACGATACGATTTCTCGAGGTGCTGCCGAAACCATTGAGATTACGTAAAAAAATGTGTTTACGCACTTCCCTCCAGACAAGAGAAGTACGTAAAAACATGTTGTAAATGACCGAGCCAACACCCTGGCCTGAAAATCAAGAAGCCTCTTCTTCCTCTTCTAGGTTCTTCACATTGTCCTCTGGATTCCGATCAATCAATTTGTAGATTGGATCAATTCCCGCCTTGAAGGGCTTTTCGTCCACTGTAATTTCGAAGCTCTTTTCTTGCTCATCGATCAAATACTTCTTCAGATAGATCAACTTGTCCTCACCCTCTTCATCTTCTCCATACACACCGATATCAATGTAATCCTTTAACGGAATAGTGGACTCAGTACCCAGACTATCTGCCCGGTATTTGATGGCATCAATAGCCAGATTGATCGTGTAGGTGCTATCGGCATTCACCCGATAAGTTGCCTCGGTTGTTTTATTCTCAAAGAGGGTGATCGTCTCAAACATATCTTCAATAATATACTGAAGCGAATCCGGAGTTACCTTCCTAAACTGATCCGTCAGGTCCTTGGAAGTAGGGTAGATGCCATCCCTGAAACCCCATACTTTTTGGAATCGTTTCAATGCCATGTTCACACTGTCTTCCGTGATGTAATCCTGTAGCGCATACATGATCACCGATCCCTTCCGGTAATGGATATAGCCTTGAGACTCCACCATGTCCAATGGCATTTCTTTTTTTCGTTCAAACGTCCGTCCGAATAGGTAGCTATTGAGTTCATATTTCAGGTATTTTTGAATCGTCTCTTCAGGATAATCCTGCTTCATCACCATGAGGGCAGAATATTGTGACATAGTTTCGGAAAGCATAGCATTTCCCCTCACACCCGCTTCTGTCACTTGATGTCCCCACCACTGGTGTGCAGCTTCATGTGCCGTCACATAAAAGGGAAGGTCTACATCGTCTTCCTCTATTTCCTGAATAAATCCAATGGCTTCCGAAAACGGAATGGTGTTAGCATACGACTGAGCAAAAGAAGAATACCGAGGGAATTCCATTATCCGCATTTGGCGGAATTGATATGGCGAAAAATTGACGGTGTAATAATCCAGCGACTTCTTCATGCCACTCATCATCCGATCCAAATTGTACTCATGCCCCGGATGGTAATAGATTTCCAAATTCACATCCTCCAGGGTATCAGAAGGAGCTTTCCATACATCTCGCCTCACGGCATAATCGGCCGAAACGATGGAATAGAAGCTGACCATCGGCACATCCATTTTGTAATGGTAAAACACACGATCGTCTTCATACCACTTCTTGATTAGGTAACCAGGTGCAATAGCAATCTGACTTGAATCGGTACTCACAACAATCTCGAATTTGATCTTGTCAGCATCATCGCCAAACAAACTCTGACTCAATCCTCTTGGGTCATCTCTATCCATCATTCGTTCTTTTTCTTCCAATCCATTGTCTTTTCGGTCATCATCGTCTCCAAGCTCATATCCTTCATTGTATCCTATAGATGGAAAATAATTATTATTAAAGAATGTTCCGTTATAAATCACCCGGGTATTACTTCCACCTTCTGTGAATCCTACGGTATTGAATTGAACCTCAAAATTCATTTTTATTTCCTCACCAGGAGCCAGCGGAGAGGCCAATTCAAAAATGGTGTAGTCGAAAGCTTCGTACTGCTTTTTCACAGTGGCTTTATCGCCAAAATCCAGAGTGGTTTCGAATTGATAATCTCCACCGTCTTGAATGTGGATTTCAGTCATGGACTCAGTGCTTTTATTTTTAAGCATATAGTATCCTCTAGCATCGAAGCTGCGAGTTTTTGGAAAAATGTCAACCTCAACATTGGTATCTACAATCTTGGGTTGGTTCATGAATTCGAACTGCTTCAGCTCGTTTTCATATTGCGCTTGGCGAGCCTTCTGGTCATCCGAATTTTCGTACTCGTTCCTAACATTGGTGTTGTAGTATATGTAAGCGCCAGAGCACCCAAACAAGGCGATAGAAGCGAATATAAAAATCAATAGACTCCTTCCCGCTCTATGTTTACCCACTTTGAGTCTACTCTTCAAGATAGCGTCAGTGCCACGCACGGAGAACATAATCGAGAGGCCAAAGAGCAACATCGAAAGACCGATCCAATAAATATTGAACCAGGAGAAAGGCGTGACGAAATGCCCAAAGGCATTCATCTCAGAATATTGTCCAAGGTTGGCACTGGCAAAATAGAACATGTTGTGTTCTACGCCCAACTCATCCAAGACGATGAATGAAATATAGAAGAGTATCATCAAAGCAAACCCGAGAAACTTTTGATTGACTATCACCTGGATAAAGAACCCGAGGAAGGTGTACAACGCCATAAGCAGGAGCGTGTCAGAAAAGAGCTTCGTGAAGTATAGACCCAATTCGATTACCGGATGCCCTTGAATGATCTGAATAAGCGCTCCACAAATAATCAGAATCGTCAAGATGAGCATATGTACCATGACAAATCCAAAGTACTTGCCTGCCAGGCCGACAATGTCCCGAAAGGGCAGTGCATCATATATCAAATTGATCTTCGTGTCGCGTTCTTTCCAAATCAGTTCGCCGGAATAGAACACGATCAAGATGATAAAGAAGACGTTGAATGCACCAATAATATCGATCATATTGCTGGTGGTACTGTAGGAGGTAATGTCATAACCACCTGAGTTGGAAACAAATGCAATGATGAATACAAAAATCACTCCTGCTAGCGCAATAAACCGAAAGGGTACTTGCTTGGCTATCCAGCTGAAATAAAACCATGAAAGCTTCCGAATTTGCACAAGAGAAGCACCAATTCCGTAACTCAATTTGGCAATAGGAATGGCTAGATTCGGATTTGAATTTTTCACCTCCTCTTTTAGTTGTTTTTTACTCTTCTTGGCATTTCCTGCCATGTTGTAATTGAATTTCCAATAAGTCAGGACAAGAGCCAGGAGGCCAATACCCATCCAGACCAGACGATTGTAGAGCACCACTCCTTCCATTGGAATGACGGTTGAGTTTTGCTCGGCTACTGTCCAGTATTGGGTCATGACTACATTCGCTCCAAAGCCAAATGGATCGAGGACAGCCGCCATGTCACGATTGTCAAGCTCAGAAAGGAATTCGCTTGCAATCAGATAGCCCATAAAGAGGATGACTGCTTGGGCATACACAACGACCATTCGTTTGCCCAGTGTGCCTCCAGCAAAAAATATCGCACTAAAAAAGAAAATATTCGGGAGGACAAAAACCAGAAATGGATGATAATAGTGGTAGGCAGTAAAGGCCATTAATTTTTCCTGATCCATCCAGGGCCAGGGTACTCCATGCCCTAACATCATTCCCCATAGCATTCCCGAAACGATGAGCACTAACACAAACATGGAACCAAGAAATCTACCTCCCAGATATTGATATTTTTTAAGTGGCGTGGTAAACATCATGGAGGCTGTGTCGTGTTCAAAGTCACGCAGCACAGGCACACCCATTATTGCCGAAGCAATGAAAGTGCCCATAAACATGGTGAACAGCATGATCACCATGATCACAGTGGGCGCATTTTCCATCAACTTGCCACCACTGCCACCAGCACGCACCATATCCGTGGTAACTGCCAAAAAGGCGATCAAAAAAAGGAGGCCAAAGTAGATGTATGTGGCAGGCCTCTTGAGCCTGTACTTTAGTTCAAATCGTATGACTTCTAACATAATTTCTGGGATTAGGCGGTTACAGCTTCAGACTCTCTTTCTATTGTGGAGAAGTAGACATCCTCCAAATCTGCTTGCACGGCATGAAACGAATCATCAGGCTGGCTATCACTATTCACGTGGATGACGGGCTTTCCTGCAATCCTACTTTCAGAGATCACGTTGAACTTCTGCTTGTGGCCCTCTAATTCATCTTTCTCAATCGACTTACCCCAGATTTTACCTTCCATGCCTTTGAGCGCTTCTGCTGGGCTTGTTTGCATCAGGACTTCTCCTTGATGGATGATGGCCATATTGGTACAGAGTTCCTTGACATCATCCACGATGTGGGTAGAAAGAATCACGACAGTGTTCTCACCAATTTCGCTCAGCAAATTGAGAAACCGATTCCGTTCGGCTGGATCCAATCCAGCCGTGGGTTCATCCACGATGATCAGTTTGGGACTAGAGATCAACGCCTGAGCAATCCCGAATCGTTGCTTCATTCCTCCAGAGTAGCCACCCAGGTTTTTCTTGCGATGCTGGTAGAGGTTGGTCTTGTGCAGAAGTGCCTTAACCAGCTCTTTACGTTCCTTTCCATTGGTGATGCCTTTCAGTACAGCCAGATGATCGAGCAGCACCTCAGCAGATACTTTTGGATATACGCCAAATTCCTGAGGTAGATAGCCGAGGATTTTCCGTACTTCTTCTTTCTCTTTTAACACGTCCATTTCGCCAAGCATAATACTACCAGCATCTGCTTCCTGAAGTGTAGCGATGGTACGCATAAGACTTGATTTACCTGCACCATTTGGCCCGAGTAGTCCAAACATTCCTACTGGTATTTCCAGAGAAACATTGTCTAGTGCTTTGATACCGTTTGGATAGGTCTTAGATAAGTTAGTAATTGTTAGGTTCATAGAGTAGTTAATTAAGTTAAGAGTGAGCCAAGATAACGAGAATTATAAACTCTACTTTTTCTAAATATGATCAGTGGTTTCTTTAGTTGTGTAAATGGCGATTCTCAGTCTCAGTACCTTGGTTGATTCTGATCAGTGGGTTATATTCACGGGCTATGAAACGAATCCTCACCACCCTCTCCCAAAAATGGCCTCCACAATTCCCCTCCTTGGAGGGGTTAGGGGTGGGTAGTATATTTGAGCCAAACCACCCACCTCTAAATCTCCTCCGAGGAGGAGACTTATTACTATGAACCGAATCCTCAACACCCTCTCCCAAAAATGGCCGGAATAGCTACCTTTCGGCAGGCAGGCCTACTGGAAATGCTCGTGATTACAGCTTGTATTTTAGGAGCATTTGCATTGAATAGTTGGAATGGGAGTAGGAAGGATAAAACCTGAGGGACTCATTTCTTAAAAATTTTGCTATTTTAGGGGGTGGTCTAATCTAACCAGCCTGTGGATAAACGCACTTCCTACTTCGAAGACATTACCCTCTTTAAAGACCGGTCTGTTTTGATCTGGTCACTTCTGGCCCTTTCACTGTTGATTGGGCTTCCCTTCATGCTGGCTGGCTACCAGGTTTTTGTGGTCAATTTAATTCTGGTGAATATTATCATTGTCCTGGGGTTAAATGTTCTGGTTGGAAACACCGGGCAGATTTCATTGGGTCACGGTGGATTTGTTGCTATTGGCGCATACATGACCGTGATATTAGACGATCGCTGGTTGCCGTTTCTGCCGGCTTTGATCATTGCGGGATTCATAGCAGCCATTTTTGGATTCATTTTGGGGATCCCCTCCCTCAAACTTGAGGGGCCCTATCTGGCCGTGGCAACATTGGGATTTGGTTTGGCCATCACAGTCATCATCGGTCGGGTTCAATTTTTTGGTGGGCATATGGGCATCATGCCACCGGAGCTAACCGTGTTTGGCACTAAACTGAGTTCGAACACGGACTTTTATTTTTTGTGCCTGATCATCGCATTGGTCATGGGGATTTTTGCCAGGTTGTTAATTAAAAGTCGAATTGGAAGAGCCTTTTCGGCTATTCGAGATAGTGATATTGCGGCCTCTGCTTTAGGGGTACATGTCACCTGGTACAAGACGTTAAGCTTTGCCTTCAGTGCCTTTTATGCCGGAGTGGGTGGGGGAATCTGGGCGTATGCCTTAGGTTTCATTAGCCCTGGAAATTTCACACCAGTACTCTCGATCCTATTGTTATCTATGGTTGTGGTGGGAGGATTAGGAACCATCACAGGTTCGGTTTTAGGCGCCACCGTCATCACACTTCTCAACCTCCAGGGTGAGAAAATTCAGGAGCTTCCCCTGATCGGGCCGTTCTTCGAATGGATAAGCGCCCAGTTCATGTCCATCAGTGGTTTGCCCAATATCAATTTCATGTTCATGGGGCTCACGGTCATGATCATCATCCTGTTTGAGCCACTCGGACTGTTCGGACTATGGATCAGAATCAAGATTTACTTTAAAACCTGGCCATTTTGATATGCTAGGACAACTCATACTTAGTGGTATAGTAGCAGGGAGCATTTATGCCCTTGTCGCTCTCGCCATGAGCCTGACATACAAGTCATCAGAAGTGGCCAATTTTGCTCAAGGTGAGATGGCTATGTTCTCCACCTACATCGCTTTTGTGATGCTGGCATCCTATCAGTTACCCTTTTGGCTTGCTTTTATCGGATCACTGGTTTTCGCTTTTTTTCTTGGGTTGTTTCTGCATTTCGGAATCATTCGTCGAGCCAAAGAGCCAAACGTCCTTAACCTTTTAATCATCACACTGGGATTTCAGATTTTTCTTTACGGCCTGGCCGGGTGGAAGTGGGGATCAGAACAAAGAGTACTGAAGCTCCCCATATCACAAACCGAGACGGTAGAGATAGCAGGCACAACGATATCTCAATTGAATTTAGCTACCGTGATTGTGGCATTGATTCTGATGTTGCTGCTTTTCGTATTGCTGAAGTTCACAAAGCTTGGCCTGGCGATCAAAGCGACTCAGCAGAATGAAACGGCAGCTAAAATCAATGGCATTCCCACCAATCGAATTGTGGCCATCACTTTTGGCATTAGCTCTGTGATAGGGGCCGTTGCTGGGATCATGCTGGCACCCATTACGACCCTTGATCCCAACATGATGATCGAACCCATGCTGAAAGGTTTTGCCGCAGCAGTACTCGGAGGATTTAATAGCCTGGTAGGCGTAGTGGCAGGTGCTTTTTTGTTGGGAATACTCGAGAATTTATTTGGTTTTTATGTCTCCACTGAGTTTAAGTCCATTGTAGCCTTCCTGATCATCGTGATCGTCCTTTATTTTAAACCTTCGGGCCTATTTGGGACCCATTACGTCCGAAAAGTATGAGCGCAGTTCTGGAACTAAAGGGTGTTACGAAAAAGTTTGGCGGACTGGTGGCGGTCGATGATGTTTCGCTCGATGTGCAGCAGGGAGAAATCTTTTCCATCATTGGACCGAATGGCGCTGGTAAATCCACTTTGTTCAACTGCATCAATGGGCTCTACCGAGCCACCGAAGGTTCGGTCTGGCTAAACGGAGAGGAGATCACTGGCGCTAAACCACACATAATTGCTAAAAAAGGGCTGAGCCGGACTTTTCAGAACCTTGAGCTTTTCAGCAAGATGACGACCATGGAAAACCTCATGCTGGGGAGGCACCTGTATATGAAGACCAATTTCTGGAATCTACCATCGATGCTATGGCGCAAGGGTGCGGCCGCAAAGGACGAGACCAAGCATCGCCAAAAGGTGGAGGAGATTATTGACCTTCTGGATTTGCAACCTGAACGAAACCGATACACGTCCCATCTTCCATATGGCCGTCAAAAAATCGTGGAACTGGGACGAGCGTTGGCCACCGAGCCAAGTGTCCTGCTGTTGGACGAGCCGGCCGCCGGGCTCAATCATGAAGAAAAGGAAGAGTTGATATTTTGGATCAATGACATCAAGCGATTATTCGATGTGACCATCCTGATCATCGAGCACAACATGCAATTGGTGACGGCTATTTCAGATCGCATTATGGCGCTGAACTTTGGTAAATCCATGGTCATTGGCTCACCTGATCAGGTAATTAAGCATCCGGATGTCATAAAAGCCTATTTGGGATGAAGCAATCAATGCTTGAAATACAGAACATTGAAACCTACTACGATAGGATACTTGCCTTGAAGGGCCTATCGCTTTCTATTGAAAGTGGGAGCATTACCGCTGTTTTGGGAAACAATGGAGCCGGTAAAACAACGATTCTTCAATCGGTCATGGGGCTGTTGGATGACCAACCAGAAAAAGGATTCGTCTTTTTCCAGGGCAGGGACATAACTGGACTACAAACAGTGAACATAGTCAAAATGGGGATAGGGTATGTTCCGGAAGGCAGAGAAGTATTTCAGGAATTGTCCGTGCTTGATAATCTCCTGGTCGGTGGGTACATGCACAGCAGCTCTTCGGGCAAGGAGCTCATCGAAAAAGTATTTGCTTATTTCCCCATTCTTAAAGATCGCCAAAAACAATTGGCAGGGACACTGTCGGGAGGTGAGCAGCAGATGCTGGCCATTGGTCGGGCCATGATGAATCGTCCACTCTTATTATTTTTAGATGAACCTTCTCTTGGGTTGTCCCCATTGTTGGTGGACCAATTGTTCAAAATCATTCACCAAATCTCCCAAGACGGGCTGACCGTTCTGCTGGTAGAGCAAAATGCCAATAAAGCCCTGGAGATTGCCGATTATGGATATATTCTCGAGAATGGAAGGTTTGTGGCATCCGGGACTGCTGAGCAACTGAGGAAGGACGAAGATGTGCAGGAGTTTTACCTGGGCCTAAAGGCCCAAAAATCGGTTCGGGACACGCAGCGATATAAACGAAAAAGAAGGTGGAATTAAACGTGAATACGATACCCGGATTGTTCCTCACCCATGCAGAAAAGTTTGGGGACCACATCGCGCTTCGCCACAAATCATTCGGTTTATGGCAAGACATTACCTGGAATAAGTACAGGGATACCGCATTGGCACTGAGCCATGGCCTCTTGCGGATCGGGATGCAAAAGGGGGACTTTGTGGGCGTAATCGGGGAGAATTGTCCCGAATGGCTTTATATAGATGTGGGCACCCAACTGGCAGGAGGGATCACAGTTGGTATATATACGACCAACTCCGTTGAGCAGTGCGAGTATGTAGTGAACCATGCAGCGTGCGCATTCTTGTTTTTGGAGAATGAAGAACAACTGGACAAATGGCTGCAATTCCGGGATAATTCCCCTCAAATCAAAAAAGTGATCATTTGGGATTGGAAAGGGCTGGACAATTTTACGGATGATCTGGTCATGTCACTGGATGAGTTGATCTCTTTGGGCGAAAGTGCAGATGAGCCGATCGTTCAGAAAGGCGAAAAAATACGCAATCAAATAAAGGAAGATGAAACCTCAATCCTTATCTACACCTCGGGAACCACCGGGCCACCAAAAGGCGCCATGTTGACGCATAAAAATTTGACCTGGTCAGCGGCTGCTATGGCGAATATTCAGGAGGAGACAAGATTAGGCCCAGAGGATGAGGTTCTGTCCTTTTTACCGCTTTGTCACATTTTTGAGCGGATGTTCAGCATGCTGGCGCCTCTTCAAACAGGCTTCACCGTGAATTTCATAGAAAGTCCGGAAACTGTAGCCGAAAATCTTCGCGAGATATCACCCACAATGGGCTATGCCGTTCCCCGCATTTGGGAAAAATACCACGCCAAGATCAACCTGACGATTGATGAGGCGAGTTTTGTTAAAAAGCGATTTGCTACCCATGCCATCAATGCCGGGAAAAAATACATCCAGGACAGGATCGATGGAAACAGGATGTCCCTGTTTTCCAAATTGAGGCGAGCATTTTTTGAAAAAACGGTGTACTGGAAAATACGCAAGCATTTGGGGATGGAGCGCATGAGATACGCCTTTTCCGGCGCAGCACCGATTGCCCCGGACATCTTGCTGTTCTTCAATGCCATTGGACTCAATATCCTGGAAGGCTATGGGCAAACGGAGAACTGTGCGGTTACCTCCGGCACACGGTATGGAACCTTGAGATTTGGAACAGTGGGCGTAGCTGTTCCGGGCGTGGAAGTGAAGCTGAGTGAAGAAGGGGAGATCATGGTCAAGGGGCCTTGTGTGTTCAAAGGCTATTTTAAAAATGCAGAGGCCAGTCGGGATGCCCTTCAAGACGGGTGGCTTTACACTGGTGATATCGGGACTATTGACAGCACAGGCCACATTACCATTACAGATCGAAAGAAGGATATCATCATTACGGCGGGGGGAAAGAACATCGCTCCCCAGTACATTGAGAACAAACTGAAATGCAGTTCTTACATCAATGATGCGGTGGTCATTGGGGACAAAAGGAAGTTCGTTTCCGCCTTGATTGTTCTGGATGAGGAAAACATCAACAAGTATGCGCAAGATCATAAGGTCGTTTACCAGACGTTTTCCGATCTGGCTGAGAATGACGATATCAACACCCTCATACATGCCGAGGTAGAGGCGATCAATAAAGATTTATCAAGGGTGGAGTCCGTACGAAAGTTCGCTATTTTGCCCAAGCGACTCTATCAGGAAGATGGGGATGTCACCCCTACCATGAAAGTAAAGCGAAACGCTATTAGCGCTAATTACAAAGACTTAATCGAATCTATTTATCACTAATCCATAACTATATGAAAAACCTAGTTCAACTTTTAGTCACGATCGCCCTGGGGGTGGTCGTTTCCTGCGGCGGTGGTGGTGGCCAGTCAGCAGAATCCTCCAAAGTCACCGAAATCGGAGTGACCGACAGCACAATTACCATCGGGACTTGGGGGCCATTAACAGGCCCTGCAGCACTTTGGGGCAATGTCCCCAGAGGGGTAGATGCCTACTTTCATTACATCAATGAAAAAGGCGGAATCCATGGAAGAAAAATAAATGTCATTATCAAAGACGATGGGTATCAACCGTCAAAAACAGTCGCTGGGGTTCGGGAGATGGTCGAAAAAGACAAAGTTTTCGCCTTTGTAGGCGGTGTAGGAACGGCTCCCTGCCTGGCCGTGAAAGATTACATCATTAAAAACAATGTTCCCTGGGTTTCCCCAGCGAGTGGAGCCACACACTGGGCATTCCCTCCCCAAAACAATATTTTCAGCACGTTCTCCTTGTATTTTGATGAGTCTTTTACGCAGGTGGATTATATCATCAATACCCTGGAAGCCAAGAAAATTGCGATGATCTATCAGAATGATGATTTTGGAAAAAGTGGATTGGTCGGAGTGAAAGTGGCTTTAGAAAAATACGAAATGGAATTGGTCGAGGAAGTTTCAACTGAAGTGACCGATCAGGATTTGGGTTCTCATGTTGCGAAATTGAAGGAGTCTGGAGCTGAAGTGGTGATCATGCAAGTACTTCCTCGCCAGGGAGCCATCATTACCGGGACAGCCGCAGTTTTGGGTTATTCACCGCAATGGGTCACCAATTCAACCTTGAGTGATACCGAATTGATGTATGGCATCACAGAAGGCAGGTGGGCAGGCGTGCTTTTCAGCGGGTTTCTAAATCTCGAAGCTGAAATAGACATGGAGGGCTATCAGGCTGCCCTGAAGGCCAAATATCCGGATGTGGCATGGACGACTTTTGTAGCCTCTGGCTATTTCTTTGCAGAACCAGTGGCCAAGGCACTAAAAGATGCAGGACCGGAACTCACCCGTGAGAAATTCATACAGGCGATGGAAGGTCTGACGGACTTTCAAGGCCTTGGCTTTTCTATGAGCTTTGGCGAAGGCATCAGGCAAGGAACCAGAGGAGCCGCCATGTACCAATGTACAGCGGACGGTCAGACGGAGCAAATAGCTGAATACCGGAATTCGGACATGGATCTGGATTATGCTATCAAGAAACTGGGAGAGGAATAGGACAAATTTGAAAAGGCCAGATTATCAACCTGGCCTTTTCAAAAAGAAATGATGAAGCCGCCCAATCTGCAAACAATATGAAACGAATCCTAACCACACTCGCGCAAAAATGGCCAGAATATCTACTGGAGGTCTTTGTAATTACAGTCGGAATTCTTGGTGCTTACGCCTTAAATAATTGGAATGAGGAAAGAAAAGAGGATAAACTCGAGTTGAAATTGCTTAGGGAAGTTCAAAAAAGCGTAGTTGGAGATTCTGATGATATAGCGGCTGTAATTCTTAGTATGAAAAATTCCCGCGAGTTGGCTATTGATCTCAAGGCAAGAATGAAAGCTGACGAACCCTATTCGGATACACTTGATTATCTGTTTAGTCGTGTTTCGTTTGTTTCTGTTGATGCTTCAGAAGATTATGCCTTTGGTGATCTTGAAGAAACAGGCTATTCTGTTTTGGAAAGTGACACGCTTCGAAAAATGATACCTCGATACTTCGAATACAAGAAGGACGTGTCACGGATAAGTGACACGTTCGATCTGATGATTTATTTTCGTGATCGAATATTTCCTAAGTATTTTGAGTCTTTCGATTATGCCAAGGGTTCGAAACCAAGAGATTGGGAAGCCCTCAAGAAAGAAGACGAGATTTATGTTGCCATTGATTATGTGATAAATGATACCCGTTATTATCGGTTGCGTTTCGAGAGACTATTGGAGTTAAATCAACAGATGGTATTACTAATTTCCCAGGAATTGAAAGCCAGAAAATGAAACGCATCCTAACCACCCTCTCCCAAAAATGGCCCGAGTATCTAGAAAATGATATCATCCTTATCGATGATTTGGACGAGCGATTCCCCTCCTTGGAGGGGCTGGGGGTGGGTCAATAGAAAATGAGAAAGATAATTCCATACAAGAAATATCTTGTTCCTCTTGCGAAGAAACTAAGGAATGACATGACATGTAAGTGAAATTCTTCTTTGGCAAGAATTGAAGCAAAGTCAACTTGGCTACAAGTTTAATCGTCAAACACCCATTGATAATTTCATTGTTGACTTTTATTGTAAAGATTTGATGTTGGCCATCGAAATTGATGGAGACTCACATAATCATGATGATCAACCTGA
>Ga0316209_1000729_pt1 | contig 47592 bp, 24 predicted proteins | sample 6monopyrite_MG_FD_204945 | JGI IMG/M metagenome (GOLD analysis project Ga0316209, IMG submission 204945) | Microbial mat bacterial communities from mineral coupon in-situ incubated in ocean water Damariscotta River, Maine, United States -... | ecosystem: Environmental > Aquatic > Marine >...
AGGCAACAAAGAAGATGGTTGTTTATAGCCTCGCCTAAGAGCGCCTACTTCTGGTGCCCTCCGGGTGCTCAGCTAGAAAACTTGACCGGCATTGCCACTCTCGGTAAGGACTAGTCATTGCCTTCGATTGGCGCTTTGTTCAAGCTTCCTAGCTGAACACTGAAACCTGCATCTTCATTGATAACGGGTATAATTGAGGCAGCTCGGGTAAGGCGAGCAGGACAAGCTTGCAGAACTATTGCCCTTTAACTTTTGCTCGAAAAAAGCATACATATTCGCATCTCTGCTTTCTTTATTGGTGCCTCTCCAAAAGTGCGAGGATTCCTCATACATAATAAGTGTATTATCGGAATGCCCTGCCAAGGCTAATTCATTCATCAGCAACAGTGCTTGATTTGGCAGTACATTAACATCTTTAAGCCCATGAATGACCAATAGAGGTGTGTTGGAGCTACCAGCGTAGGTAATTGGACTCGCGTCTATATAAATCGCCGGGTTTTGCGCTGGAGTATCGACTAACAGTTCTTCAATTAAGCCTCGCTGGCCGGGCATTTCATTGTGAAAAAGGGCTAAATCAGTGGGGGCCGAAAAGCTCACAGACGCCTGTATATCAGACGAATAGCTCTTAAATTGGCCTTCTTGTTCGAATCTAGCAATTCCAGGTGTCATTCCGGCCATTAGTGATAAATGTGCACCCGCCGACCAACCAGCGGTACCGATATTATTAGCGTCAATATTATGCAAAGCCGCATTTGCGCGTAAATATCTTATCGCGCATTTAACGTCTTCTAATTGAGCGTCCCACGGGTACTGGGTATCGCCATTTTCAAGTTTGATATCGGTCCGGCGATAGTCCATCGATACGCCCACATATCCTCGAGATGCTGCCTCCACAATTTCTTGATTCCACTCGCTTACATCGCCTTGAAAACTACTGCCAGCGATAAAGACAATCGTCGGGAAGGGGCCTTCGCCACTTGGGATTTCGATATTGAGTCCGACGCTAAAATCGTCTTCCGCTAAATCGCCAACGCTACAATAACGAATGTCTGCATCGGTTTCGGTTGCGCCACATCCACTTAGAATGATTAAACCGGTGATTGAAATAATCAGCGCTAGTATTTTTATTTGAGCCATTTTTTTCTCCTAGGGTCTATTAGAATTAGTTTTTATTCCCATTAATAATTAATTGCACGGAAAACCACCTCAAAAACACTTTATTCATCAATTGACCTTGCGGAAACACTCAACGATGACTGCGTAAATTAAACCGGCCGCCATTGAATAGATTATTTGAAGTCGGCACAACTTAATGTAACAAAGGACAATAAATATTGGATATTTCCACTAATCGGACAAAAATCTGGGTGACATGTGTCCATCTGTGCCATGTCAATTATGTTTGTAAGTATTCGAATCTTATGCATTGCCTATTAGGGACTATGCAATCTGTGCAAACGAAAATATTGAATATTCACCCTTCTAAAATATTCGATTGTGTTAAAAAATGATAAATGTTCTAATTTCGCCGCCAAATTGCCATACCAGCTAAAGCGTAAAAAATATCCTTGGCGCTTTTCTTTGTCACCCTGCCGGTCATATTAATGGAAATTGGTAGTGCAAAAATAAAGGATTAGCCAGTCATAGTTAATCTCTACTTTTCTCGGTCGTTCATGATCGGTTTGGAGGTTAACGAACTGTGGTCTTTTTAGATGTGTTACAAAATAATGAATTATCGACAAATAAATGATATTGAAATAAGGAGAAAAAGATGGCTGGCATACTAATTATTGGCGTTTATTGTCTCTTTTGGTGGTTTTGTTGGAAGTTTTCTGGACTGTTTGGGCAGTTAAATTCAAAAGTAAAAAAAGTTAGAAGGATTGCTATATTTTTGATAATCGCAGCGGTACCTTATTACATTAATATTTATGAGTCTGCACTGTACAAGAAAGCCTGCGATGATATCGAAGTCTATTTTCCTAAGAAAAAGTTCGATACACCCCAGGTACTTGTCACCAACTCTAAAGCTTATAACAATTCGGTAGGAGAATTCGATGGAAATTTTGACTATCTACTTTCCCCTCTTGGTGCTGGAGAAATAGACTTAGAAATAGGGATTAGCCAGTTTTCAGAGTACATATTGTATCCTTATGAAACACGCGATCTTCCAAATGGCAAAAATATAAAACAGCAGATCCTAAATAACGTGAGGTTTGGTTTTTTCTTAGAAGAAGAAAAAGTCGCTAGATACATCACGATATACTCGACTTTCATATATGATTTCAAGGATAAGAAGAAGATTTCTTCATTTTCATCTGTGATTTATAGCACTGGTCAGACGCATTCCAATATCGAATATTATTTGTGGCCAGTATCCATCGATTCGTGTCAATACCAGAATAACAAATTTAGTAATTTCGATTTCAGTACGCTTACATTATTTAAACGAACATTCAAAAGTTGGAAAAATGAAGATGAAAAAAAATAAGGAAATTGTTAGCAATAAAAAATCACAAAGATGGCTGCTTACATTAAGCCTCAGCAGTATCTTTTTCCTTGTACCTTGCTTGCAAGCTGAGGAAAAAACTATTGAGGAACTATTTGAAAACTCCATGATGGCGGTTGCATCTTATGTCCCGCTAAAGGCAGGAGATGGCAATGACTTAGACATGAAGGCAAGTCTACTTAAGCATGATGACTGGAAAGAGGATCCAAAAAAAATTGAGATATTTGTGGATCGATTTAACCTACTCCATCACCTACCCGACACTCCAACTTCCAGCTTTTCAGCAACAATTTTCCGTAGAAAAAATGATACTAATCAAGTAACTTTTTCCTTAAAAGGATCTGCCGAGAAATGGGGTGATCTTGCTGTTGCCGATGGAGCGGGCATTTTTTTATCGGGAGTGCCACAATTTCAAGTAGCCGATATGTATAACTATGTTCAGCAGTTAAAAGCGCCATTGAATGGCAATTATTCCTATGTAAAACCAACACTATTTCAGGCATTCAATTTGGAGTTCGGTCAGAAAAATAATGGAGCAGGTTATACTGATTGGTTTAGTGGAAAGACAGTAAACGGCGTCGGTCACAGCTTAGGTGGTAACTTGACTCATGCTTTCGGTAGGACTTTTTCTCAGTTCGCGAATGATGCGTAGACGTAAAACGGTGCGTGTGTTGCTGGTTGGGTTTTAGCGAATAGCTCAGAATAATTAAAAGAACAAGTAAAAATATTTAATAATCACATTTTGGAATTATTCGGTTGTATCTGCAAATAATGAGTGTTCTAATGCCGCTCCGAAATCGTAGCACTTGTCTAAATTGGCTCGTTGTTGACGAAAGATTTTCTACAAATTTAATGGATTTATTCCCGCGAACAAAGGATGTTTCGTAATTTATGTATTATTCAAGCACCCGCTTTCCTAGACGTAATATCCTGTCGAACTTTTCAAAGCTAATAGGCAGAAAATGGTTGCTTATACCCATTCTACTTGAAGATGCAGGTTTCAGCGAGTCATGAAGCTGCCATATTTGAGGCGCAATGACGCCGGATTAGTCATTCTAATTCAAGTTATTGCAACAAAGAAGATGGTAGCTTCATGGCTCGCCCTGCGGGAGCTAAGCTAGAAACCTTGCACTGCGTTGCAAGCCTTGAAAAGGGCTAGCCATTCTCTTCGGCTTACGCCTTGCTCAAGATTCCTAGCTTAGCTCTGAATCCTGCATCTCCAAGTAGAATGGGTATATATTGATTTTAAGTGCAAAAAATAGGGAGGTTTTTAGATGTGTTACAGAACAATAGGTCATCATCAACAAATGAATGATATGAATAAAAGGAAAAACGTATGACTGGAATATTTATTGTGGCTTTTTACACTTTATTCTGGGGGGGCTGCTGGTTATTGTCTGGGATATTTAATTACCAGAAAGCAAAAAATCCTCTTCGTAGGCGAAAATGGGTATGTTTTTGGTTTTTGATGACTCCGATGTATTTTCATGCGTTTGAATATGCCTTTCTATTGAATGAATGCCGCAATTCACCGGTTTATTTTCCGGAAGAAAAAATAGAAAAGCCTAATAGCTTAATAACGAATTATAGAGGATTCAAGAATGCCGGAGAACAGTACGAAATACCTGGCAAATTTGAGTATCTGATATCACCATTAAAAATATCAGCTTTTAAGGATGATGGTAGCGGTATAGATCCTGTGGACTTGTCTATTGGCTATCATCAATATGCGAAATATGCTGTTTATAAGCAAGCTTTAGAAAAATCGAAATCCAATAAAAATATAGTTCTAGGTGAAGAAAGGCTTGAAATATTAAAGAATGCCAAATTCGCGTTGTATGAAAAAAGCCACAAGAAATGGGGATTTATATATTCGCATACTTATATATATGATTATAGTTTAGATAAAAAAATAGCGGCATTTACGCGGGTTTTTCAATCGATAAGTGAAAGTAGCATACGTAATTTTTTAACTATAATTCGAATGCCAAAATGCACTTACAATCATGGAAAATATGAATACCAAGATTTATCAACAAAACTTTTACTAAAAAATACGTTTATCAAGGATGAAAAATGACATATTTAAAAAATTATTTTATAAGAAAGACATTTTTAGTTGGTTTTTGCCTTTTGGTGGGTATCTCGCCACTCCAAAGCGCGATGGCGGCTGTAGAACAAAAAACAGTCGAAGAATTATTCTATCATGCGATGCTGGCTCAAGCATCCTACGAGTACTTTAATGAAGGTGATGCTAAACCTGGAGATTTGGAAAGTTCCTTAAAAGCAAACAAAAAGAATTTTATGAATGAGAAAAAAAGAGACTTGCTTATCGAGAATTTCGATTTGTTAAATCATACTCAAGATGCCTTTTTAACAGGGTTTTCTGCATCGATTTTTAAAAACAAGAATACTAATGAAATCAATTTTGCCTCTAGGGGAAGTGCAGGTGTTTTAGATTTTCTAGTTGCTGACGGTTTTGGTATCGCCGTCACTGGTGTTCCTCAAGACCAAGTTATTGATTTGTATAACTATGTACAGAGACTGAAAACCCCTAAAAATGGCACCTATAATTATGTCAAGCGAACGCCGTTTAGAGACTATAAGCTGTTCTTTGGCAAAGCATCTGACGGAGCGGATCACGAGGATTGGTTTACTAGCAATAACGTCAATGGTGCGGGACACAGTTTAGGCGGTAATCTTACTGCCGCTTTTGGCAGATTGTTTAATGATTATGCGAAAGATTCCTATACTATTAATAGCGCCGGTACGGCAGGCCCATTAGCTTCTTTTTTTGCGGCGAGGAATCCATTAATAATGGATGAAAATGAATTCTATCAGCAAATAGGTGGGGCCAATACCTACCAAGGTAACTACAACTCGATTAGTGATATGTATTCTGAAGATGGAATTGAAATGACGACTAGTGACGCCACGTTTACTCAGCTGGGAGGTAATAATAGAATACCCGTTAATATAGAGTTTCCCGGTAACGTAGCAAGCCATTTTGGAGAATATATCGTTGATTCTTTAGGTGTTGCCTGGAGTTTTTCTCAGTTAGATCCAAGTTTCGACCTGACAAAACATTCTGCTTTGATGGATGCTGCACATGTAGACGAATCCCAACATTTGGATACCCTCATTAATGGAATGCACGAAATACTGACTGAGAATTCTACGAATGTTGAACGGTGGGACGGTATTGTGAATATCGGGAAAAGTGGGTATGCTGGCAATGTTGAAGTACTCGCTGGATTGTCACCTTCTTCAATTCTTAGTTACTATAACCAGTCTAGTATTACTCAAAAAAGCATGATATTTTCAGCATTAAAAGGTTTACCTTTTGGTTTCCCAGCTGCATATGCAGATATCAATCCTGGTGATTATTCATCTATGGCAGTCAAAGACCTTTCAGGAATGTTGGCCACTGAGCTCTACTATAACGTTAAGAATTTCGGATTCAATCCCGCTAACACTATCAATCCAATTATTGGTATTTTAGGCATAGACGACACCACTTATACCAAGCCGAACGGCGTACAAATAAGAAACGTTGTTGGCTCTAAAACCGTCAATGTATTTTTTGGAACTTCCAATGTCGATACACCTACGGCAACCGATCAAGAGGACCGAATTTATTCTTTAGATGGCGACGATACATTAACCGGCCTAGCTGGCAATGATCACCTAGAAGGTGGCCCCGGAATCGACACACTAAACGGCGGCGACGGTAACGATACGCTACTCGGCGGAAAAGGCGACGACACATTGGATGGCGAGAAAGGCAGTGATATTCTAGACGGCGGAGACGGCAACGACACTTATATTTTTACAAAAGACTCTGGCAACGATCAAATTTTTAACATTGAAAACGATAAAAGTGATGATACCGGCATTATAAAATATGAAGGCCAAGTGGTCGACGGCTCTGGCGCAAAACGAAAATCCGTTAATGCCAATGCCTATTACGATAAAGACAGTGAAATACTTTACCTTCTCTATGACGGATTATTAACCATTCAGTTTGAAGACAATGGTGTGGTGCAATCGGTGGTTAACATACCCAAATTTACTAACGGTAATCTTGGGATCAATTTACCAACAGAAATCGATTCGCTAGCTGATACCACTACCAGAACGCTCAGTGTTTCCTCTTCTTTTGTAGGAACCTGCGCAAACGCAAGCTCTCAAAATGGCGAAATGATTTGGCTTTATTCTTGGGACAAAGTGTCCACCGGCGACAGTTGTAATCGAGAACGAATTGACTCACCACAAATCATTACTAACGACACAGCAAACTCCGGTTTTATTTTAGCTAGTGGAGAAGATGACCGCATTATTGGTAATGACCAAAAAGAATATTTACATGGCGGCCTTGGAGCAGACTATATAAAAGCTGGTGGCGGTGATGATTTAATCAATGGTGATTTCACATTGTTCGGTTTAGGTCTGGTTTTAAATACACCGATCGGAAACATTGGCAATGATTGGGTTGAAGCCGGAGCCGGTAACGACAAAATATTTGGCGATAATGTTTTTACGCGTATTCCAGCGGCGGGTGACAGCGCATCTACCTATGACTACGGCAATCAAAGTTTTCAAGATTTTCACACAACTTATGATCCGGAAACTCAAAACGATACCTTGATCGGAGATGATGGCGATGACGAAATTTACGGCAATTTGGGAAGTGATTACCTATTGGGTGGAAATGGCGCAGACATAATATATGGTGGGGCACATGGCGACCGAATTGAAGGTGGTGAGGGTGATGATTTTATTTATGCTGATGCCGATATTTTAATTTGGATGAGCATTCAGCAAGACGGATCGAATGCGTATCAAAACGATACTTATGTAGACGAGATAAAAGATGCAGGTGGTGATGACGTCGTTTCCGGTGGAGCTGGCAATGACTATATTGCGACGGGAACTGGTGACGATACAATTTACGGTGGTGATGGCGATGATTTGATTTATGCCGACGGCTCGTTGAATGAAGTGGATACGACAATTGATGTTGAAGATGACATTAAATACAACGGTAAAGACCTCGTGTTTGGTGGCGATGGTGTCGATAATATTTGGGGTTTTGGCAACGATGATATTCTTCACGGCGATGCTGGAAACGATTTAATATGGGGCGATCATAATGACCTTGACGATGCTTTGCACGGCGACGATATTATTTATGGAGGCGCAGGTGATGATCAATTAAACGGTCAAGCAGGTAACGATAAATTATTTGGTGACGATGGAAATGATCTTCTCTCTGGCGGAAAAGGTAATGACCGATTAGAAGGCGGCAAAGGTGATGATGAGTTACAAGGTAAGGAAGGTAATGATCGGCTATTTGGTGGAGAAGGTATTGATAATCTGTTTGGCGATGAAGGCAAAGATTATCTAGCTGGCGGAGCTGGGGATGATCAATTAGTCGCTGGTGATGGCGACGATATTTTGATTGGCGGTACTGGGACCGATTATTTATACGGAGGCGAAGGTAACGATCGACTAAGTGGTGGTGCCGACGATGATGTACTGCAAGGAGACTCCGGTGATGACATTCTAGCCGGTGGGCGAGGTTCCGACACTTTACGCGGTGGTATTGGTAACGATTCCTATGTTGCTAACTTTGGTGATGGTCAGTCTAAAATTGATGATTCGATTGGTGCTAACCAAATTAGATTTGGCGCTGGAATTAGTTTTTCATCGATTAGCGTTGTAGTAAATGATACTGGTGTATTTTTAGACTATGCAAGTGGCGATAGCGTATTTATCGAAAGCGCAAGCATGGGAGGATCTTGGACCGTTAATTTTGCTAATGGTGCCAATGTAAGTTTGAGTTATTTGATTAAAGAGCATACGCCTAAGCCGACAACAATTACTCAAATACCGCTTGCCGCAGGTGTGACAGCTGAGCAATTGTCTTTTATGCGGTCAAATAATTCGTTATTGATCAACTATCTTCCGAGTGTCGGTTCAAGTCTGGGATTGACGACAAATCAATTGTCTTTGAAGTCAAGCAATAACGTGGTGAAATCGTCAACCAATTGGGTAGACGCAACGGTATTATCTGATGCTGGCTACATATTTAGTATGAATACGGTGGTAATCGACAATCAACAATATGAGCAGCTTTCTTTAACTAATTGGTACAACGCCGATCCGACTAGTTATTTGAATCAACTCAATCTTGGAACTGACGTCATTGACCTAACGTCGTTAGATAGTATTGCGTCAAATTTTTCCGGTTCAAATTATGCGGATGAAATAACTGCTAGCGAAGGTAACGATACTATTTACGGGTATTCGGCTGCAGATACTATCGACGCGAAAGCTGGTAATGATGTAATAACTGCTGGTACAGGTAATGATCAGATCGCAGGTGGTGTCGGTGATGACCAGTACTATTTTTCTGCCGGAGATGGGCAAGATATTTTGTTTGATGAAGACGGTGTCGATACGATTATTTTTTCGGAAGGGATTTCTGCATCGGATTTAACCGTTGAGGAAAAACCTAACGGTCTGCTAATTCGCATCAATACAATAGACGAAAACGGCAATGCTATAAAGGATGTGATTTTCATATTGTCTTGGTTTCAAATTGACAATGCCAAAATTGAGACGTTTCAATTCTACGACAACAATTTATTAACCAGCGATGATATTGAGCAAATGATCGTTGGAAATCGATCACCAATCGCTAACTTGTCGCTTCAAAACCAAACTGCAATATTGGGACGGCCGTTTAGTTTCACTTTACCGAGTAACTTATTTAGCGATCCGGACGGAGATATCATCGAAATTCGTGCATTTAATAGCTCAGGAGGAGTTCTTAACTCATGGTTAAGTTTCGACCAAACGAGTCAAGTGTTTAGTGGAACCCCTAATATCAATGACGCGGCGTTGTTATCAATTTCCGTTGTGGCTGCCGATACACAAAGTTATACCAAAGTAGTCAATTTTAACGTAAATGTAGATAGTTCTAACGGCTTTCCTGGTACTGTTGGCGCTGACGTATTAGTCGGTGGCGCAGGCGACGATTTTTTAAGTGCTCTATCTGGAGACGATTCACTTAATGGCCAGTCGGGGGACGACAGGTTAGTAGGCGGAACCGGCAACGACACACTTCAAGGTGGTTATGGAAACGATACCTTTGTCTTTGGGTTAGGGGACGGTGTGGATACGATTATTACGCCTTCTAATGATAATTTTCAGTTTGGTGAAACTGATACCATTGAGTTCGCTGATGGAATATTGCCGCAGGATGTTCAATTATTGCGCGATCCGACTCAAGCAATGCGATTATTGATTAACTACGGCGCTCAAAACGATCAAATAAGAGTCGAAAACTTTTTCTCTCCAACGGCGCTTCGCAATCCGATTGACAGGCTGACATTTTCAAACGGTGTTATTTGGGATAGCGAGTATATGCGTCAAGTCATTGAACATATAATCGATGCCAATGACAATGATATTTACGTCGTAAAAGATCAAGATTCTGTCGACGTTCTGGCCGGTAATGATTATGTTGCAGGGGGTATTGGCAATGATAATTTAACCGGAGGTTTAGGAAATGACCAGTTGCTTGGTAATTCAGGTGATGACATATTAAATGGCGGAAAAGGTAATGATGTAGTCGTTGGCGGCGATGGCAATAACAAGTTACTTTTCTCCAATGGTGATGGTGTGGATCATCTGCCATTAACTGCAATCAACGGAGTCGATGTGCTGCAATTGGATAGTACCATTTCCTCTAGTTCACTTAGCTATTATCGATTTGGAGATGCGTTAGTGATTGGTACTAATGATTGGTTTTCTTCATTATCAAATTCCGAAATGCCTTCGAATACAGAGCACTTTATTATTGCAGAACGATTTAATGGATTATATGGTTTCAATTCCACCATTAATAGCCGTTTAACTATTGAGTTGAGCGATCAGTCAATAATTGATTTAACCAGTGTGACGTTAGATGGGGTGTATCTCGACCTTAAATACCAATCAAATATTGATAATTATCTTTCGAGTTGGAATACAAATTACGGCCATATTCGGGTTAGCAACAAGACCAATTTCGACTACGAGTTTGAAGGCAGTAGTGATAACGATGTTATTTTTGGTTCCAGTGATAATGATTATATTACACCGTCATCGGGCGTCGACTTGATATATAGTGGTGCTGGAAATGATGAGATCCGTTTGGGTTCTGGTAGCAATTATTTATTTGCGGAAAGTGGTAATGATGTTGTATATGACAGTTTTGGAATTGACCATATCGATGGTGGAAGCGGTGATGACATTTTTAATATCGAGCGCAATACAGCATTGCATTTTAATCTAGGGGCAGGTAATGATATTGTTAATGGCAATGATTACGGAACAGATAATCTGTCTTTCTACTTCCCTGACAGTTTAACCGAAAGCTCCTTTATATTTTCTCTAATAGATTCGCAAACGGATTTGGTTGTTAGTTGGGGTTCGGCCGGTGACAGTATTACGTTTGTAAATTGGGTCAATGTTACCGATACCGGTTTTCAATTGACGAAAGCCATCGAAATCAATTTTGCACAAACGCAATGGTCGCAATCAGAAATTAAAAATAGATTACTTGCAGCGGTCAATTTTGCTCCGGTCGCTAACGACGACAATGGTTTGTCGACCGAACAAGGCGTTACCTTAAACATTGCTTCAACCGATCTAACCGCCAACGATACCGACCTCAATGGTGATTACCTCTCGATAGTAAATGTTTTTGCGGCTCAAGGGGGTAGTGTGGTGATTGACCAAGCATCCGGAATTATTTCGTTTACGCCTGATGCCGGTTATAGTGGCTCTGCTGGTTTTACTTACATCGTTAGTGACGGTGAATTAGAAACTCAGGCAAATGTAGCTATAACCATCAATGGCGCTCAAGGAGGAGGAAATTCCGGCGGGCAAAATGGCACTCCACCTGATCCTTCAGATTACACCAATGTAGTCAATGGTACGGAATCGGCAGAACAATTATATTACTCCAATCAAGATGACTATATATCCGGTCTTGGCGGAGATGATCAGTTGTTTGGCCTTTCTGGAAACGACTATCTTGACGGTGGAGCGGGTAATGACTACTTAGATGGAGGTGCTGGCAACGATATTCAATTTGGCGGTGATGGCGATGATCAATTGGGTGGTGACGCCGGAAACGATTTGTTGATCGGTGGTAGTGGCAATGATACTTACGTTTTCCGACCTGGTAACGGTCAGGATAGCATTGATAATTCCATTGGCGACGATGGTGTGGATTGGTTGATATTTACCGACGATATTACCAGTAATCGTTTGATTTACACCCGTATTGGAAACGATTTAGTCATTACCATTTTAAATTCTACCGACCAACTAACTATTTTGAACTGGTTTCTTAGTCCAGAATATCAAATCGATTATATTCAACCGTCTGGCTCAACCGCTTTTCCGGCGAGTAGCATTGATGCGCTATTAACCGATGCGATAGATCCCGGTGATCAAGGCGGCGGTGGATCTGACAACCCTGTTGGTGGTTGGAGTGAACCAGATAAGGCCAATTATAGTAACAGTATGGCCGGAACCGAAAATGCTGAGCAAATTTACATTGGCAACGGAAGTGATTTTCTCGAAGGACTGGGAGGAGATGATCAGTTATTTGGTGTAGCAGGCAATGATTATTTGTCGGGGGGTTTAGGCAATGATTATCTCGACGGTGGTGACGATGATGATATCCAGTATGGTGGTGACGGCGATGATCAGTTGGGCGGTGATTCGGGGAATGATTTATTGATTGGAGGAGGCGGTAATGATATTTATGTCTATGGTTCTGGAGACGGTTTAGATACAATCGACAATTCAGTTGGAGACGATGGTATTGACTGGCTCATATTCACTGATAGTCTCACCGCAGACAAGCTAATTTATAGTCAGGTAAATAATGATCTCTTGATCAAGGTGACAAATTCTAGCGAGCAAGTCACTATTAAAAATTGGTTTTTGGGTGGAATTTATCAACTAGACTATATTCAGCCATCAGGTGGCGGCGGAATACCTGCGACTCAAATCGGTAGTTTAATAGTCCAATCACAGCAATAATCTAATGTAATTAGAATTCAGTGAGATAACCGATTTTCGACAGTGAAATGAAAATCGGTTGGTAGCCGTTCAATATGCTGTTTGGGCTTAGACGTTAGCAATGCTATAATCCGCGCCCAATTTACATTATCCGTCTTAATTGAAACGATCTAGTCATGAGCAAAAAACTATTTATTAAAACCTGGGGCTGCCAGATGAATGACTACGATTCATCTCGAATGGCAGATCTGCTGAATACCACTCACGAATATGAACCGACTGACGACCCAAAAGAAGCGGATCTTTTGGTTCTAAATACTTGTTCTATAAGAGAAAAAGCACAGGAAAAAGTTTTTTCAAAGCTTGGTGAATGGAAAAAATTCAAAAATACTAAGCCCGACCTTTTAATCGCGGTCGGCGGCTGTGTGGCGAGCCAAGAAGGTAAAGCCATTCGAAAACGAGCACCCTATGTCGACATGGTGTTTGGTCCACAAACTTTGCACCGACTACCCAATATGATTAATGAAGTGGCAAAAGATAAAAAGCCGGTAATAGACACTTCATTCCCTGAAATTGAAAAATTCGATGTTTTACCGGCGCAACAGGTTAAAGGTGTTAGTGCTTTCGTCTCAATAATGGAAGGTTGCAGCAAGTATTGTACTTTTTGTGTGGTGCCTTATACCCGCGGTGAAGAGGTCAGTCGCCCCTTTGATGACATTATTGCCGAAGTGGTGGCGGTGGCTGAAAAAGGAGTGAGAGAAGTTAATTTGTTGGGCCAAAATGTGAATGCCTATCGCGGTAGGACACACGATGGTGGCGAGGCGGATTTAGCCGATTTAATTGAGTTAATTGCCGCTATCGAAGGGGTCGACCGAATTCGATTCACCACTTCACATCCAGTAGAATTTTCCCAGAGTTTGATTGACGTTTATGCCAAAGTACCTGAGTTGGTCAGCCATTTACATTTACCTGTGCAAAGTGGCTCGGACCGCATTTTAGCGGCGATGAAGCGCGGCCATATGATTTTGGAATACAAATCAAAAATTCGAAAACTAAAGGCTATTCGACCGAACTTAAGTATGTCTTCCGATTTTATTATTGGCTTTCCCGGTGAAACTGAAAAAGATTTTCAGGACACTATGAAGCTTATTTCAGAAATTGATTACGACATGAGTTTTAGTTTTATCTACAGTGCTCGGCCCGGAACACCCGCCGCAGAAATTTCAGATGATACGCCACTCCAGGTTAAAAAACAGAGGTTGTCATTGTTGCAACAAAGACTCAATCAGCAGTCACAAGCGCATGCCCGAAGAATGCTTGGCAGCACCCAAAACGTGTTAGTCGAGGGGCCATCTAAGAAAGACCCAATGCAGCTAGCGGGACGAACGGAAAATAATCGAGTGGTTAATTTTGACGGACAGCCAAATATGATTGGCCAATTCGTCGATTTGTTAATTACTGAAGCTTTGCCAAATTCAATGCGCGGCGAGTTGGTGAAATAATGGCTTCTGTTAGTTTAGAGTTTGTTCTCGATCCATTCAACAATCAAAAGTTAGCCAATCTCGCCGGACACCTCGACGAAAATTATAGGCTAATTGAAAAAAGAATGGGGGTCGAAATTTCTAACCGCGCTAATGTCTTCAAAGTATTTGGAGAGCAAGATGCCATCGAAATCGTTGAAGAAATGTTAGTGGACCTTTATCAGGAAATTACTGAAGAGCAACCACTAAGCATCGAAACATTACACGTGATTATTCAAAGCGGATGTCAAACGTTGACTGACAGCAACCGTAAAAAGAAAGATAAACATTTGGTCATATCTACCAAACGTGGCCAAATAAGACCGAGAGGGCTCAACCAACAACAATACGTTGCTAATATTTTAGCCAATGACATTACCTTTGGTGTTGGACCTGCGGGAACGGGTAAAACTTATTTAGCCGTCGCTTGCGCCGTAGACGCACTAGAAAGACAAGAAGTGCGCCGAATTGTATTGACTAGGCCGGCGGTTGAAGCGGGCGAAAAACTGGGTTTTTTACCGGGCGATCTTAATCAGAAGGTCGATCCCTATTTAAGGCCCTTGTACGATGCTTTGTACGAAATGCTGGGGTTCGAAAAAGTCGCAAAATTGGTTGAAAACAATGTCATTGAAGTTGCGCCATTGGCCTATATGCGGGGTCGAACCTTAAATGAATCTTTTATTATTGTGGACGAAAGCCAAAATACCACTAAAGAACAAATGAAAATGTTTTTAACTCGAATCGGTTTTAATTCTAAGGCGGTTGTAACCGGCGATATTACTCAAATCGATTTACCCAGCAATAAGTTATCTGGCCTTCGGCAAGCAATTGATATTTTGGATGACGTTAAAGGCATCAGTTTTAGTTTTTTTCAAGCTGGTGACGTCGTTCGCCATCCGGTAGTACAAAGAATTGTTGAAGCTTACGAAAAACAAGATCAGATTGCAGAATAACCATCCGTTAAAGAGCAAACACTTTATGCAAGTCCTTTTAGAACAGCAAAACGTTATTCAATCGGAACAAATTCCCAATATCAATAGCATGCGACAATGGGTAACGGCGGCGTTAGAAAAAGTTAATTCGGCGCTAACAGAACCAGAACTAACCATTCGGGTCGTTTCCGCTGAAGAAAGTCAGCAACTCAATCTGGAATATCGCGAAAAAGATAAACCGACCAATGTTTTAACCTTTTCGTTTGAAGCGCCCGATATGGTCCCTCAAGAAGCGCTAGGCGAATATCTTGGCGACTTGGTGATTTGCGAGTCGGTGGTTATTCAAGAAGCAACGGATCAAAATAAACCGCTTGAAAGCCATTGGGCGCATATGGTCATTCATGGCACCTTTCATCTACTCGGCTATGATCATATTGAAGATGACGAGGCCGAAAAGATGGAAGCTTTAGAAATATCGGTGTTGCAGAATTTGGGATTCAACTCTCCTTATTGAAAGAACACCGGTAATACAATCAGCTAATTAATTTTTCTGGAATGCAATCATGGATTTTTGGCAATTCATTGAAAAAGAAATTCAGGATAAGACCAGGACCTTCTTTTCTATTAACCAGAAACGGTCGATTTCGGGTGGCGATATAAGCCATGCCTATCATTTGATAGGTGACAAAACTGATTATTTTATTAAAATTAATCAGCCACAATTTTCTTCATTATTCGAACAAGAAGCCGTTGGCTTAGCATCGTTAAGTTTAACGAATACCTTTCGTATTCCGGTGGTTATTACACAAGGAATATTCGACGCTAAAAGCTACTTGATACTTGAATATATTGCACTCAACCAAGCAGGTAAGATAGAAAACTTCGCGAAAGCCCTCGCTCATCTACACCGGCAAAGCAGCAATAAATTCGGATTTGCTGAAAATAATTATATTGGAAATAGTATTCAAAAAAATCAATGGAATATTGATTGGTGTGATTTCTTCACACTTAATCGACTGACTGTTCAATTGCAGCAAATGGTGGATAACCACGTACCAACCTCATTAATCGATCAAGGCTACTTACTGTTAGATAAATTACCATTAATACTGAATCACAAACCGAAACCAGCCTTGGTACATGGCGATCTATGGCAGGGAAATTATGCCTTTGACCGTAATCAGCAGCCGGTCATCTATGACCCAGCCTGTTACTATGGCGATCATGAAGTTGACTTAGCGATGTTAGAGCTATTTGGAAATCCGCAGGGATCATTCTTTGAAACCTACCAACAAATCTATCCAATTCACGTCGGCTATTCCAAAAGAAAAGATATCTACAATCTCTATCACCTGTTTAATCATGTCAATTTATTTGCAGGTGGGTACGTGCAACAGGCGAAAAATTCGTTGAACAGGCTGCTTAGTTGATTAAGCTAAAGAGTGAGAGGATAAAATAGAAAGCATGGATAAATGCGATTACTTCACACCTTTTGCGATCAAAAATTCCGCATAAGCCTTATCGGTTTTTAAAATATGATGGGTTAACCAATGTTTTAAAAACTGCATAATTTCGAGAGCGACCGAACCTGACAAATCAGTTTCGAACCGTTCTTTTAAGGCTGAAATTTGTTCGATTAATTCGCCGTGTTGACGTTTATGTTTTTCGCTATTGGGGTAGCCATACTGCTCGAACAACTGTTCTTCATAACCAAAATGTAATCGCGTATATTGAGTTAAATTGGATAAAATATCACCAATCATCATATTCGCCTCACCCTTGGCCATCGCGCTGTTTAAGCTATTAATCAAGCTAATTAAGAGCTTATGCTGCTCGTCAATACTCTTAATGCCTACACTAAGTTCATTTGACCAAACAATTACCGTCATTCTGGCGCTCCGATCTTTCAATCCTAACTAAATGGGTTGCAATTCCAAAGTTTGTTGGACTTAATACTAAGGCATGTGCAAAAAATCGTTTTTGATCGGGATCAACATTAACGCTCTTGCCCTACTTTTGGCACGAATGACTGTTAAGTTGATGCAAATTTGATTATTATTATCAATTGCGCTCGGTTCACTCGAATAAAGGAATAATCAATGGATATTGAAGTCCCAAAAGACGCCGAAATATCGTGGTTTAAATCACTCAAGGAACGTCGTGTCTTCCAAATATTAGGCTTTTATATCGGTGCTAGTTGGGGGGTGATCCAATTCGTCGAGTGGATTGTTGAACGATATGGCCTTTCGCCCTTCTTACCCGACTTTTCGTTAGTGGTTCTTTTTTCTCTAATCCCTTCAGTGCTTGTTGTTGCTTATTATCACGGACGTCCAGGGCCTGACAAATGGACCAAAGTTGAAAAAATATCGATCCCTATCAATTTGATGCTGACAATGTCTCTGCTTACTTTTATCTTTTCAGGTAAAGACCTTGGTGCCGCCACTAAACTTATGACTGTTGAAAACGAAGAAGGACAAATGATAGAGCGTGTTGTTGCAAAAGCGGTTTTCCGGAAAAAAGTAGTCCTGTTTAATCTAAAAAACAACACAGATGACTCTGAATTGGATTGGCTAGAATCGGGTTTACCATTTGGCGTACACGTCGACTTGCTGCAAGACCCTTTTATGGACGGCGTCAGTCAATTATTGAACGGTGGCGTACTTCTAAGGAGAATAAAAAAGGCGGGTTTTGATCGTGGTGTGGATTTACCTATTACCTTAATGCAACAAATTGCAACAGAATTGCATTTTGACTATTTTATCAGTGGAGAAATAAAGAAAAGTGATAAAGGCGATTTTATTGTTACAACTAAGTTAAATGAAACTCTAAGAGGTAATCAAATATCTAACCAACAATTTAAATCGAATGATTTATTTAGTCTTGTCGACCAATTGTCTTCGACACTAAAGCGGGATCTAGGAGTGCCAGATTATCAGACCGATAGCATTCAAGACCTACCAGTAAAAGAGCTGGTTTCTAATCAGTTTGGTGCCAACCGCGATCTGGTGATGGGATTGAAAGAATCAATTGAAAACAACGATTATCAAACTTCGATAAATTGGTTAAAGTCGGCCACTGAAAAAGACCCTTCATTTGCTATGGCCTATTTGTTTTTAGGATTAAATCATGCCAATAACAATCAAAGTGAAGAGTCTCTACTGGCTTTGAAAAAAGCTTTGAAATTTAACTATAAATTACCAGACTTTCTGAGATTTCTTGCAAAAGATATTTATTATATTATGACTGGCGAGGGGAAAAAGCGATTAGGGCTGCTTAAAATGCAGGTCGAGCTATATTCAGACAATGTCGATATTAGAATGCAGCTAGCAAATGCTTATTCTAATTCAAAAATGTACAAGGAGGCGATCGCGGAAATTAATAAGATACAAGCGATAAGCAGTCGGCCTGAAACTTATCTAGATGATATTGGTTTGCTCTATATTCGGCTTAACGACCTCCCACGCGCACTCAGTTTTATGAAAAAATATGCCGAAAAATTTCCAGAGGAAATCGCATCCTTTAATTATTTGGGATATATTTATTGGCTGATAGGAAACGACGAGCTAGCTAGAAAAAATTACGAAAAAAGCTTATTTCTAGAGCCAAATAATTTGACAGCCACTCTTCGGCTTGCAAATTTGGATGAGAAACATGGTTATTTTAGGCAAGCGGAAGAGACTTATTTATCGGCCTTGTCTCAGGCTGAAGATGCACAAGATCGATACCGTATTTTCGAACATCTAATGCTTATCAGCGAGATTAAAGGGCAGCCTAAGAAAGCACTGGATTACAGAAAACGTGGTATGTCAGAAATGGCTAAGTTTCAGCCGCCACTTAATCAAATTATCGAAAATTTGATTAACATTGAATACTTTGTCAGGGCTGGAGAATTAGAACAGGCGATAGATGTTTTGACTTCAGCGGATGAAACTTTGAGTGCTCCCTTTGAAAATTTATCATCACTAGGAAAGGCGCTTTATTATACTGAAATAAAAGACACTGAAAATGCGGAAGAGCAGCTGTTGATTCTAGACGAAACGTTGAAAAAGTTAGGGCCTACCACTGGTGGATTATCTTGGGTTTCAGTAAAACTACGCGCGGTTATTGCTGGACTTAAAAACGATCATCAATCTGAAATCCATGGCTTTGAAACCTATGCTAAAACAAATCAACGGGATAGGTCTCGTTTTTATCTTATCGGGAAAGCTTACAACAGCGCAGGAAATATCGAACAGGCGGAAATCTATTTGGAAAAACAATTAGGACTAACACCATTCGATCCTTTGACCCATATGGAAATTGGTTCGTTATTTCTAAAATCAAATCGTAATATATTAGCTCAGAAGCATTTCGCAACCGCATCAGATATATGGAAAGACGCTGAACCAGAATTCAAAAGTGCGATGTTAAATGATAAATTGTTAACACAAGCGAAAAAACAATCAAAATAAAAAAGGAATTAGAAAATTATGCATATTATTTTAGGACTTTTGGGAACCATAGTGACAATTTTAGTCTTAGTCAGCCGATTAAGAGGTGTGGGGATCGATTTCGGTTGGCTGAATCCGTTTAGCTGGGCACATCGCCGTCGCTGGCGGAAAAAATATAACGCTGATCCAGCATTTATGATCGAAAGCCCAATGGAAGCTGCGGCTGGTCTACTGTATGTCGCCGCTAAAAGCACTGGCGAAATGACTCAAGAGGAGAAATCATTCATCTTGAACGCCTTTCAATCGGATTTCAATTTATCAAATAGCGAAGCATCGGATTTGCTTTCTTCAAGCGCGTATATTTTGAAAAATGTTGAAGAGGTAGCTAATAAGGTTGGTGCCTTTTTACAACCAAGCCTTGAAAATTTTTCCGAAAGCCAAAAAGAGTCGACTGTGGAATTGGTTCAAAAATTATGTAGTTTAGGAAATAGTGGCACCGATACCCAACAAAAACTCTTAAAAAATATTAACAAAGCTTTTTTCCAAAAAAATCAGCTTAATGAAAACTGGAAGTAACAATCAAAAAAACTGGCGGTTCTAGTTGACTCGGTCAAACATACTAATAGATCGAGAAATCGTATCAATAATTCCGTTAAGACTAAATTTAACTATTTTTTTAACCTGTTTAATTTCGAAGTTTCTTTTCTTAATCGGAAAATAATAATACCAAAAAGAACAAATAGGTGCGTTATCGAACCACCTCCACTGTTCGCTGTAGGGCTCACAGGGGCAATTTCACTCTTATTATCCCAATTAATTCGCTGTAAACAAAAAACGCGATTCGAACCGACGGCGCAAGTACCGAGTAACAACACTCTACCGTCCTTCTGTTGTAACATCTGACGGGTATCGAACGAAATACCTAAATCTTTTATACCATTGGTAAAAATATCGTTCAGTATCACTCCGTTTGAGTCAGTTGCCATTAAGATATTCAGTTTATTCTCTCGAAAAATGTTCGAGTCAGTGTTATCCGATATGGTTTGTCTATAAAAAATGGAGGTAAGTATTTCGTCGCTTTGCGTAACCAATATACTCGAAAGAGCAATCTCTCTTTCATTTTCATTAGTCGTTAGTTTTTGGTTTGGTAATTTAATTTCCAAACTTCCGTTGTTGGCAAATTGGTCGTCGAGTATCCCGTCATAGCCGAGACTGTTAATTCGGATGAATCTATTATCTGAATCGTTTAATAAATATGATTTTCCGAGTACCAGCAGTTTCTGGTAGCGGGTTTCTGTCATCTGAATCGGTTCGAAGGATATTGTTTCAGGCGCCAAACTTAAATCACCATTTATTCCGAAATTTATATCAATATCACCATTGCTAAAAAATTTTCTAACAAAAGTTTTGTAAACGAGTTCTTCTGGGGATAAAGTTTTATAGGACGATAGGGTCTGAAACCAATCGCCATTGCCGAGTATTACAGCTCCTTGTCCACCGGCATTCTGTTCACCACTAACTTGATTAGAAAAGCGGGTGATTGATGGTGTTTTCCCCTCCTGAGAAGATTCGAACTCAAACGGGTGAATTGCTAAACTAGGATAGAGTATATGACCAGTTATTTTGAAATCCTCGTTGTCTAGTTGTTTAATATTTGATATTAGACCAAAGCCCGGCCCACTACTTGGTTCGTAACTCCAATAAGCGCCTGTTTTACCTTGGTAGCCGAAGTTTTCATCTAATTGCCCTTTGTCATTTAGTCGGGAGATCGCAACTCCTCGGCGATTGCCAATATTTGTTCCACTTGCTGAGATGTGTGGTTCAATCACTAACAAATTGTTCTTGTCATCAGTAACTAGCATTTGAATATTATCGGTCTCGCAATAGAAACCGTTGCTGGCGAAAGATTTATCAAGTTTGCCATTGAGATCCAATTTTACCACTGCGTCGCCTCTGGGTTTAAAAGTGATTTTTTCGCTAAGAGATAAAGAGACATATATATTATTGGAGTTAAGCGCGAAATCTTTGGCGGTAACTTCTATATCGCTGTCATCAATACCGCAAGGCGTCGGATACCAAAGAACAGAAGTTGCAGGGATTGAACCATCGCCAAAATTGAGATCAAGATCACCCTTGGCTCCGAAGGAATTGCTGGAAACCAGAATCGTGCTTACTAGGATAAATAAGGATATATTTTTAATAGTCATTTGAACCTTCCTTTGAAAAACAACTTAATTACGAAGCTAGTCGTATTTATAGAGGAAATTAAACATAAATTCAACTTATCGATTGCTGAACTTATTAAAAAATCTCAATTTGAAATAATTTCGCTAGAATATTTAGCCTGGTAAAACATACCAATAGATTGAGAAAAAATGAAATACGGCGCCGCCAAGAACAAATAAATGCCATATGGCGTGATTAAAGGTTAGTTTTTTCCAAGCGTAAAAGACGGCTCCAACGGTATAACTGATCCCACCCGCAGCTAGTAGCATTAATCCTTCACTTGGTACACTCGATAGCATTTCTTTTCCGGCGATAACAACAAACCAGCCCATCGCCAAATAAGAGGTTAGACTAATTTTTGGGTATTGGTGTCCTAGAAAAATTTTAAACATGATCCCAAGTAACGCAATGATCCATATCGCGCTGAGATAAAGGGAGCCACCATTGTCCTTTAAGCTGATGAGCATAAATGGTGTGTAAGTACCGGCGATTAGGAGATAAATAGCGGAATGATCCAAGGTTTTCATTAGAGCTCTAAGGGATGGCTTGGATACTGAGTGGTAAATTGTCGAAGTAGAGAAAAGTAGAATGATGCTGACGCCGTAGATCATCGAGCTGGTTATGAGATCGAATTCATTTTCACTAATAGCGAGCATAAGAATCAGTGCGATAACGCCAAAAATAATACCGATACCATGGCTTATTGCATTGGCAAGCTCTTCATTTCGGCTATAAGTACTTGCTAGCTCAGGAGTCGGTAAAGATTCGTTTTGTATTTGATTAGCACTTTTCTCAGGCACGATGACAATTCTTTTGAAGTGGATTCAGGAACCTGCAGTATATCAATAAAGTGGCAGTTTAAAGGGGAACAAAACACCGTTTATCGCTAATATTAACGATTGTTGTACAAAAACTAGACAAATCTCGCTACGAGATATACACTGATCACGAGTTTTGAAAAAGGCAAATTTGAACGAAAGTTTAAATACGCAAAGCTACCGGTCTAAGGATTTAACAATCTATGACAGCGGGGTTACCGAGACGAATCACCTATCTCAACCCCCATTCTAGCCGCCTTTTTCGGGCAATACGACGAAATCAATCGAATTATTTGACTGATTAACTCATGAAATCAATGACTTAAAGTAACGGTTAAATCTAATTTTAATCTTTTGCTAAATGGTTTGCGATCCGATTTTAAGGTAGGTTTGAATGGCGAAATACTTGGTCACAAAGAAAATCGATACAGCAGATTTGCGTATTGGTATGTTTGTGACTGCCTTAGAAGTACCTTGGAGCATTACTGAATTTCCCCTTAAAGGCATTTTAATTAAATCGTCAGCCGATATTGATAAGATTTCTCAATATGGCAAACGGGTCGAAATAGATCAAAACAAATCTCAATCTGCTAATCCCGTACAAAAGATCGCTTTTTCCAAACCGCTGAAAAATGTCGATGCGAAAGTTAGAATAGGCAATTGCATTTGGCAAAAGCTGTGTACCGAACAATATTCAATTGACAAACCCATCTCAAAACAACTGAAACCGGCAAAACAATTGTTAGACAGGGCACATGAAGTTTTTGATGAACTGAAAAAAGATTTGGCATCGCAAAACCTGCAATCAGTCGACAAAATAAAAGTCGTAAGTTGTAAAATTGTTTCATCGCTTTTGGAAAATCCAGACGCACTACTTTGGTTAACTAAGGTTAAAATGAATCATGGTAAGATCTATGACCATACGGTTCGTTGTGCTATTTGGGCCACGCTTATGGGTCGTTCTATGGGGCTCAAACAGTCTTCTTTAAATGTGATGATTGAAGCAATATTGTTATCCGGGATCGGAAAAGCTTATTTACCTAAAGCCGTTTGGCAAAAACATAACCCTGCTGAAATGAAACCGGCATTTGCGGTGGCAATGAATCATACCATTGAGAAACTTAGCTTTTGCAAGATAGAACATCGTGTATTGACTATTATCGCCAATATGAACGAGCGTTATGATGGAAGCGGTTATCCGGCGCAAAAATTACAGGATAAAATTCCCTACCTTTCTCAAATGGCGGGCATGGTCGAAACCTTCGATTTACTTTTGCATCCGATGCATTGCACTAAAAAACGCTCGTTTGCTCAAGCCTTGTCGAGACTCTATTGTTTTAGAGATAGTTTATTTAACGGGGAGTTAATTGAGGAGCTTATTCGGGCGACCGGTCTTTACCCTGCGGGTACGATTGTTGTTTTGTCGAATGGCTTTCGTGGCGTCGTTGTAGAGCAAACAAAAAATCGTAGAATACGAGCGACTGTTGCACTCACTCACGACGCACAAGACTATCGTTTGCTTCGGTACCAAATCGTCAAGCTTGGCGAAAATCAATATAAAAATGTACTCATTAAACAAGAAGCCAATCTGCATCAATTGAATGATGATGATATGAAAAAAATTAACCGTTTAGTTGCACAACATCAAGGCGGTCTATTGTCGAATATTGTTTCTTCTCTGTTAAATTAACAAAAGAATTTATTGATGACTAGTTAATTGTTATTTAATAACCGGTCGAGCGACTCAATTAATTTATCCCTAGAAATCGGCTTCCTAAGAAAATCATCAAAGTCCTTTCTCTTTTCTAACGCTTCCTTATTGTCTAATGCCGAAGCAGTCACTGCAATGATCAATGTATTCAGATCCTGTTTTATCTCTTTAGCCGCCTGATAGCCATCCATTAGTGGCATTCGAATGTCCATTAAGATTAGATCTGGCTGATGCTGTTTAGCTAACTCGATCGCTTGATGGCCATTAGTCGCCAAGATGATTTCAAATGGGTAAACTGACAAAAATTTACCCAAAATAATCCGGTTAGTCTCGACGTCATCAACGACTAAAATCGTTTTACTGTTGAAGTGAATATCTCCAATTTCTTTATTATTCGTTTCTTTTTCTGAAGTAATCTTTATATCCCGAAAAGTAAGATTGAAACAACTGCCGACATTAGGTTCACTCGATAAAGTTAAACTACCGTTCATTTTTTCAGAGAGTTTTTTACTAATTGAAAGGCCTAAACCCGTGCCACCGAGTGGGTTGTCTATAGACCCATGAGTTTGAACAAAATGGTCGAAAATTAGCGCTTGTTTGTCTTTTTCAATTCCAATACCGGTATCGGATACTTGAAAGGTTAAGTCGATTTTAGACGGCGTATCGGTCGTCGTATAACATATTTTTAATTTGACAAATCCCTGCGAAGTAAATTTGTGCGCATTGCCCACAATATTGATGAGAATTTGGCGAAGTCTGTGTCCGTCAAGCAACACAACTTGTGGACAGTCCACTTGCATGTCAATGGAGAAAATTAGGTTTTTTTCGATCATCGGTGCGACAAACAATTTTTTAACTTCGTCGCATAACCTGGAAAGATCGGTTGGCCTATTTTCGATAGTCACTTTACCGGCCTCGATTTTTGAAATTTCTAATATGTCATTAATGATATGAAGTAAACCGCTACTACCGACCTGGATGGAATCCAAATACTGCTGTTGCTCGTTATTTAAAGGCGTGTCGGATAACAATTCGGAAAAGGCGAATATGGCGTTCATTGGTGTTCGAATTTCATGGCTCATATTTGCTAAGAATTCAGTTTTTGCACTATTCGCTTTATTCGCATCTTCTCGTGAAAGTCTTAATTTTTTTTCCGCTTGTTTTCTTAAAAGTACTTCGCGTTTTAATTGGGTAATCCATAAAATTGCTACGAAAATGATGATGCCGGCCGCAATTAATATTTTCCAAATTATCGAAGGATCGATTCCTTGTTCAATTTCAATACCAAACCAGTTGTTGGATATTATTCTTTTATCCTTTTCACTAATTTGGCTCAACGCTTTGTTGATAATAGAAACAAGTTCGGAATTGCCTTTGGTGATCATAAAACGTACTTCCGAAGCTTGATCGACCGTTCCAGATATTTTTAAATTAGTGAAACGAGAATTTTTTAGCCGATATATAGCCACAGCCATAGTTCCAACAAACGCATCTGCCTCGCCATCAAAGACGGCTGTGAATGCTTGTTCGACATCATTGACCACCTTTATTTTTATCTCTGGATGTCGTGCGCGTAAGTAGTCTATCGAATAGTAACCTGCCGGTGCTGCAATCGTTTTTCCATAAAGCTCTTTTAGATTTTGAATGTAGGAATATTTTGGGCCTGTTACAATCGATAATTTAGAATCAAAATAGGGCTCGCTAAATTCTGCAAAAAGCTCTCGTTCCGGTGTTTTTACGGTAGCTAGTACCAGTTTTATTTCTTTGTTCTTTACTTTTTTTATCACTTGATCCCAGGTTTTGGTGCTAACAAATTGAAAGTTGATTTTGCTAAGCCTGCGGATATGGGCAAGAAATTCTGGTCCAATTCCTTCTAATACGTTCTTTTTATTTAGGTAGACAAATGGTTGCCAAGAGGTATCGTCGCTGTAATAGACTACTGGATTATCAGCGATCCATTGACGTTCTGTATCAGTAAATTGAATGCTCGATATTGGCTTATTTTGATTTTTTTCTGGAGTAGCTTCATTTGAAGCGCGAGCCAAATGAGGCAATATTAGTAAGAAAGTTAACAGGCCAAGAAAAAATGGTTTAGCTGAACTAAATTTTTGAAAGTCGCGTTTGATTGTAAAGCTCTAAATATTACTCAATAAGTCTTTTAAGACTAGGCAGGAATTGGCTTTTATGCAAGTTTAGCGAAGTGCATGAGTGGGTTATTTCGGGTTAGCCCACATGAAAACCGATATTCTTTTTGACGTTTTCGATTACGATATAAGTATGAGAGTGAGAAACACCGGATAATTCTGAAATTCGTCCCAAAACACTTCGATAATTCTTCATGCTGCTAATACAAAGTTTGAGTAAATAATCGAAGCCGCCAGCCACCATATCGCAATCAATAACTTCCTTGACTTGACTTATTTCCTTTTGAAAAAGAACAAACGAGTCATTGGTGGTTTTATCAAGAGTCACTGAGACATAGGCAATCAGGTCATAACCCAGCTTTTCTGGATTTAACACAGCACGATATCGCTCGATATAACCTTCTTTTTCTAAGCGTTTTACTCTGTCTAAACAGGGGCTAGGGCTTAAATTAATACGTTTTGACAGCTCTACATTAGAGATTCGACCATCAATTTGTAGCTCTTTTAAGATGGCTTTATCGGTCTTATCTAAGTGCTTCATTTCATTACCTTTGTCGTGTTATTTGCAGTATTCCAACTGGCCTTTAATACTGTCTAATTATCATATACCAGTATAATATAGGGTAAAATGTTGATATTAGCCACGTAATATTGTAATTGTTGCTATAAAATCCACTCGTATATTTTGTTGTTCTTCCCAAACAGTCTAATAGTGAGAAAAATGATGTTATTTGATTACCCAATTGAGCCTTGTAGCGTTATTCGCCAAAAGATCCGTGATTTCTATCGTCAGGATGAAAATAAAGTTCTCGATTTGCTAATGCCTTTGGCTGAAACCGGAGTCAAAGTTCGCAGTAGAACTTGGGAGCGCGCACGCCAATTAATTGTCGAAATTCGTAAAGTGCAAACCGGAAAGGGGGGGGTTGATGCGCTACTTCAAGAATTCGCTATTTCTTCCGAAGAAGGTGTGGTGCTCATGTGCCTGGCGGAAGCGTTATTACGTGTTCCCGATAAATTGACTGCCGACGAATTGATCCGAGACAAGCTCGGCGACGGTGATTGGATTTCTCATATTGGGCAAAGCGATTCGATGTTTGTTAATGCATCATCTTGGGGTTTGTTATTAACTGGAAAGTTGGTGAATTACCGCAAAGAAGATAAAAAAGATCAATACGGCATTATGAAAAAAATGGTCGGCAGGTTGGGCGAGCCTGTCATACGAAAAGCGGTAAGACAATCGATGGAGTTGATGGGCTCACAATTTGTGATGGGCGTTACTATCCAAAAAGCGTTAAGTCGTGCCAAACCGATGGAACGAAAAGGTTATACCTATTCGTACGATATGCTAGGCGAAGGCGCAAGAACCATGTTGGATGCCGATCGCTATTTTGATAGCTACATGAATGCGATTGAAGCGATCGGTATCGATGCCAATGGTAAAGGGCCAATCAAAAGCCCCGGCATTTCTATTAAATTATCGGCGATTCATCCTCGCTATGAATTTACTCACAAAGAGAGAGTCATCGACGAACTTGTTCCAAGGCTCAAAAAACTAGCACTAGCAGCCAAACAATATGACATTGGTTTTACCGTTGACGCAGAAGAAGCGGACCGATTAGATATTTCTTTAGATGTGATTGAAGCGGTCTTTTCTGATCCAGATTTAGCCGGTTGGGATGGATTTGGTATGGCAGTACAAGCTTATCAAAAACGAGCCATTCACGTGATTGATTGGATTAGAGAATTAACTCAAACACATAATCGCAAGATGATGGTGCGTTTAGTCAAAGGTGCTTATTGGGATAGCGAAATTAAAATCAGCCAAGCAGAAGGTTTTAATGACTTTCCAGTATTTACCCGCAAAGCTTCTTCCGATGTGTCTTATCAAGCTTGTGCCAGGAAATTGCTCGAATATCGCGACAGTATTTTTCCGCAATTCGCCTCCCATAACGCTTATACAGTTTCCACCATTTTAGAAATGGACGCAGAAACAAGCTATTATGCAGCGTCTGGTCATCAACATCAGGGATTCGAATTTCAACGTTTACATGGAATGGGCGAATCACTATTTAATCAGGTGGTCAAAAATGAAAAAGTTGCTTGCCGAGTTTACGCGCCGGTTGGTGCGCACGTTGATCTTTTGGCTTACCTTGTCAGACGATTGTTAGAAAACGGTGCGAACAGCTCGTTTGTCAATAATATTGTGGATGAAAATATATCGGTTGAATCTTTGTTAGTCGATCCACTTGAAACGGTCGGCATGTGGCAAGACAAACGTAACTCGCAAATAAAAAGTCCCAAAGCGTTATACGGTGAAATACGGGCTAACTCAAAAGGTTTGGATTTAACCGATATTAATCGAGTCGTACCACTTAAATCCAATTTAGATCATTGGTTAGAAAACAGAAACCTTACCCAGCCATTAGTCGATGATACAGAACAAATTTTCAAGGTGACTAATCCTGCCAACATTTCTGAAATTTTGGCATATTTGGAAAAAGATGATGCTCAAAAAATGCGAGAAAAACTCAAAGAATCGCAACAGGCATTTTTAACTTGGTCGAAATTACCAGTTAACGAAAGAGCTGATATCCTTTTTAAAACAGCTGATGCACTAGAAGAAAATATGGATGAGTTGATGGCCATCTGTATCAAAGAAGCAGGGAAAACGGCGCAAGATAGCGTGGCGGAAGTACGAGAGGCGGTAGATTTTTGTCGCTATTATGCGATTAACGCTAGAAAGCTCATGTCAGATCAATCTCTGCAATCTTTAGGCGTGGTATTGTGTATTAGCCCCTGGAATTTTCCACTGGCAATTTTTTTGGGCCAAGTCTCAGCGGCGATCGTTTGTGGCAATACAGTGATGGCGAAACCGGCGGAACAAACATCGTTAATCGGCATTCGCGCGATTGAAATCATGCAGTCGTGTGGATTGCCAAAGGGCGTGGTTTCAATTGTTAAAGCGCGCGGTAGTCAAGTCGGCCAAGTGATAGTTCCCGATGAAAGAATAAAGGCCGTGATGTTTACCGGCTCGACAGAAGTCGGCAGTTGGATGGCTAAAACGCTGGCAGAAAGAGGTGGCCAGCCAATCCCTTTGATCGCAGAAACCGGCGGACAAAATTGCATGATTGTTGACTCAACAGCACTGCCCGAGCAAGTGGTGGATGATGTTATTGCATCAGGTTTTCAAAGTGCCGGTCAACGATGCTCGGCACTTAGGGTTTTATTTTTACAAGACGGCATTGCCGATAAAGTGATTAATATGATCCGAGGCGCAATGCAAGAACTACAGGTTGGTAATCCTGAATTCCTAAGTACCGATGTAGGACCTGTCATCGACAACAAAGCGCTTAGCAGTTTGCAGCAACACGCGGATTATATGAAAACTAATGGTACGCTTTTGCATATTTGTGAGTTAGATAAAGAGACAGAAAATGGTGGTACTTTTTTCGCGCCAAGGTTATATGAAATCGATGACTTGTCAGTTTTACAAAGAGAAGTCTTTGGACCCTGTGTACATATTGTTCGGTACAAGCCGGACGGACTAGAAGATGTGATGCGTCAAATCGCCGATACTAAGTTTGGTTTGACAATGGGTATTCATTCTCGCATTGGAGCAAAATGTAATTACCTTGCAGAACGTTCAGTGGCCGGTAACATTTATGTTAACCGCAATATGATTGGCGCAATTGTCGGCGTGCAACCCTTTGGAGGACGCGGACTTTCTGGCACCGGACCGAAAGCAGGTGGTCCTCACTACTTGACCCGTTTAGTAAAAAATAGTCAGTTAGAAATAATTCAGCCTCTTACAGAAAAACAAATGCAAGAAAAGCGTTTGCTAGCAGGCCAGAATAAGTCGGACGCTTCAGCTTTGTCAGTTGAAACCAGTCAGCAACTTAGACGGTTAAAGCGAGGTTTTTCTGAATGGCGATTCCAGACATTGAACACACGCGTTTCAGTAATGAGGCAACTGTTGGCCCACTTGTCTACCGATAAAACGTTAGCTTCGATATTTGATCAACTGGATTCAACCATTGTACAAGCGCGCCAGCAACTATTAAGAATCGAAAACAAACTGGCGCTACCGCTCCAATTACCCGGACCGACTGGTGAATCAAACACGCTAAGCTTTGAGCCTCGTGGCGTATTAGTCAGTCTTTTTGATCATCAATCTAACTTCGAAAATTGGATACTAAGTGTCATAACTGCTTTGGCTGCAGGCAATAGTCTAGTTGCCGTTATCGAAGATGCGCAACAACAAAAAATTGCCAACCAATTAATTGAAGCGATTAAAGCAACGGGCATTAACGAGAACGTGTTTACAGTGGTTTCCATGAATCAACTGAATCAAATACTAGCGGATGACAATATTAGCGGAGCGATTGTCGACAGCGACAGCGACTGGCAAGGCTACCTCGCCAGCGAAATAGCCAAACGAGTGGGAGAAATACTACCGGTTATTTGTGAAGTAAATACCGAACAGCTTTATTATCGATTAGTCACAGAGAAAACGGTAAGCATTGATACCACTGCGGCGGGAGGTAATACTTCGTTGATGACAATGTCGGAAGAAGACATCGCAATATAGAAGATGAACCGCAACTACAAAATAAAATGGTAAAGCGAATGCGCTAAGGGCGCGTCGAGCGCATTCGTTCACTGGTAGATACCAAAGAAACATCTCCAAAACCAATAAATCAAAAATCTAACACCTTCAAAAAACAACTAATTATCTCACCCTGTTATTTTTATTGAAAAACTTTCCCGCCGTTTTTATTTTTGAGACTTTCTTCTCGTTTCTATCAAAAAATAATCGTTAATCTTTGCTTCAATCATAGCGAGCGCATTCCATGCGTCAAATTGCAAAAATGTCAAAATAGGATTCAATGTAGGGTCGCATAGCAAGTGCCCGTCCACCAGCAACAGAAATAGTTAAAGAAATACGAATCACTAGATAGCGACCAAATATTTTTGTCTCAACAATTGAAAGAGGAATGATTATGGCTAACACAACTCATCAATGGACAACCTTTGAAAAAGGCCGATTACGGGTTCAGGCATGCGCTCATTGCGGCGAAATGAATTTATCCAGTAACGCGCACAGTTTTTGCGATAAGGAAAATGTTTTGGTGAGTCCGGTAGTTCGAGCCGGTTATAAAATTATGTCAATTGATCAAAGTAGGTCTGAAAAAGTCGCTTGAAAGACTTGAAATTGTCGAAATGTATTTTCTGTGATTAATCTATTTGTGACGAAATTTCCATCGACGGATTCAATGATTTGATAAAACGGTTGTTCGCCTTTTGTTATGGGCTATTCAATCCAGTTTTTAGTCAGGTGATCTTATTTTGCGACCGTTTTTGGCAACCTTACAAACATATATTTTTGAATTGCATACTCCCGTAAAAACGTGAGGACACGAAATACTTCGCTGTAGAGCATCTTGGAAGTGTTTGTTATCCTATGAAAAAAACAGTAGATGGGCAGTGGGGCGAACTGACTGAAGTAATTGAGAAGTTCTATAATACAATATGCATGACCCCTAATTGTCTAATTTTTCCTGAGCCCTAACGCTTTCAGCTAGTGGCTGCCGTTTATTTTCTATGGATGTCATCCGGAAAATAAACGGACCCCAAATCAAACTTGAAAATATGCAGATAAAAATGGGAAATGTCAGCTAAATTCTGGTCGATTTCAATCTATTAATGTCCGCATCCTTTTGTATCTAAAGCCCATAACTAATTGTTTTATAAGACATTCAAGTTCATTCAAACTATTTCAAAGTCTTTCAAATTCAAATAATGATTTTTCGTGTACCCTGCTAGCCATTAATTATTAGAAACGATTGGTTAGAAAAATGGAAAGTAGTATCAGGAAATTATTCATCGGTAAACTTATTGGTAACACTATTTCGGTATGTCTTGCTATATTTATTGGCTTGACCGGTATGGGATGCCAAGAAACACCTATTAGCTTTGCCGATAAAATGACCAACTTGGTTCCTTCAGAAGGCAATTTATCGCCCGAGTTTTCGACATTAGTGTTGAATTATCGACTTGAGGTCGGAAGTGATACTGAGTCGATAACGCTAACGCCAACTTTAGAAGGTGAAAATATCACTGTTAGCATAAACGGTGTAGACCTAAATTCAGGGGTGGCGAGTCAAGCAATCCCTTTGACTGGCGAGCAAACCGACATTCAAGTTAATGTGGTGAGCGAAAGTATCAATTTAAACTACATGGTAAGTGTGTTTAAGAGTGCATCTTTCAATGCGTTTTTGAGTGATTTACAACTTTCTAACGGACAATACACGCCAGAATTAGAAGCTAGCAGCGTATCACCGGAAGGTTATTTTGTTACGTTACCTAGCTTAACTTCATCCATAAAAATAACCGCAACGTTAGATGATTCACGATCCAGTTTGTCCATTAATGGAACTGATGCGCAATCGGGCGTTGAATCTTCTGCGATTACTTTAAATGAAGGAAACAATCAAATTGAGATTGTTGTGACCGCACAAAACCAAACAACACAGCAGACATACCGATTAAATGTAAACCGAAGTTCGCCGGAGGAGTTTGCGCTTTATACTTATCTTAAGGCAACTAATACAGGCGCTGAAGATACCTTTGGAGATAGTGTCGCAATATGGAATAATCAACTAGTAATAGGAGCAATAGGTGAATCTAGCAATGCAACTGAAGTTAATGGTGACCAAAATGATAACTCACTTCCACAAACTGGCGCCGCTTATCTGTATGAAAAAAACGAGAGTAACGAATGGCAATTTAAGGCCTATTTAAAACCGGCGCCAGATGATGAACTAAGTCTTCGCTATTTTGCTAGAGCTGTTGCCATATCAAACGACTACATAGCAGTTTCTGCAAGGAATTCAGCATACCAAGGCCAAGTTCACCTATTTAAAAAAGATGATTCTGACAACTGGGCTCAAACTGAAATAATAAAATTTGATGGAAGTGTTTACGGTGTGGGATTCGGTAGAACACTATTGCTGAGGAACAACTTATTGATTGTAGGTCATCCTGGTGACCGGAATTTCGCAACAGGAGAAGACGATCCCAATGCCCAAACTTATCGAAATTCGGGAGCTGTATTCATCTACCAACTCGATCAAAACGAAACCGGAAATAACAGCCAAAATTATACTTATATCCGAAGGGGCGATTCTAGGCGTGAGGCCTTTGGCTCTAGCATAGCTTTATCGGGAAATACGCTAGCGATTGGTTCTCCGGTTTACCCACCTTCATCTACTGGCGCGGTCACTATTTATACGTTTAATAGTGAAAGCGGCTGGACACAACAAGCGTTTCTTCAGGCATCTAGTCCACAAGGGGCAAGTCAGTTTGGCGCTTCGGTCTCTCTTTCGGGAAACAGGCTAGTCGTTGGAGCCCCTCTTTATGAGGCCCCTGCAGAGCCTGGCAGGTTTGGCGGTGTTTATATTTTTGAGCAGAATGATGGGATTAGTTGGCAACAAAAGGCGTTACTATCACCGACACCTCGGGTAAATAGTATTTTGACAGAAATATTTTTTGGTGGAAACGTTTTTATCACGGGCGATACGCTAGTTGTAGCTGCGTCAGGGGAATTTTCGAGTAGTGCTAATATTAACGGAGTCGAAGATACTAACCTTGTAAGTCTTCGATCTGGTGCCGCTTTTATTTTTGAAAAAGACAATGCTAGTATCTGGAATCAAACATATTATATAAAAGCGAGCAATGCCGATGCAAATGATGGATTTGCTCATAAGATTTCCAGTTACGGAAATGAAATCATTTTTTCCGCTCCTCGTGAAGATAGTATCGCAAAATTTGGTGAGGGTAATCAATCAGACAACTCAGCCGTTGCTGCAGGTGCTGCCTACCTATACCACAACGCCCCTTTCAACAACCACAATTTAGCATTAACCGTGGTGTCGTCGTCCAATAGTGTGGATGGTATTCAGGGTATCAATTTGGATACTAGCCTCGTTTTATCGGATTGCCTGTCCGATTGTTCACAATTAGTCGATCGAGGTCAAAACATTCAACTGACGCCCGTGCCGGGCAATGGTGCTTCACAATTTGATCACTGGGAAGGCGATTTGGTTTGCCGTCAAGCAACAGATGAATACGGCGTCATTACCGTTCCTATTTTGGCGGAAACCTATTGCAAAGCTATATTTAGCGACAAAGCGATCAATTTAAGTTTAACCAAAGCCACGGCCTCAAATGCCACGGGAACCCTACAAGCAACAGAGTTTGGGACTGTTATTGCGACTTGCGATGAAACCTGCGATAGCGTTACCTCTGGTCTACTAGACCTAAATACACCAATACGAATTACCGCTAGAGCAGAAAATGGAGCATTTGTTGCTGCTTGGTCGGGCGATGCAGATTGCCAAAATAATGCGATCAATCTAAACACAGTAACAACCCTATCTATGGACAGTTCAAAAAACTGTACCGCGTTATTTAGCTTTCCTGAGACTCAAAATCTTCAAAGAGTTGTCGATACCAATGGCTTAGCAGTTGGCAGCATTGCTGCGACTAATATAAGTACTGGAATAGATTTAGAGAACTGTGACAGCAATTGCTCCGATGCAATTACCAAAGACCATAGTGTTCAACTCACTGCAGTTGTGGGCAATAGTTCTTCTGAGTTCACTGAATGGCTGGGTGATGAAGAATGCGCCGCTAACGCAAACGGCACCAATATCACCACAGTGTTATTAAGCAAGGATGTTCAATGTAACGCTGTATTTGCCGAAATCGTGATTCAAGAGTTTGTATTAACTGTTTCAAAAGATTCTGACTCGACCGCTAGCGGAACCATTCAAGGCACTTACAATAACGATTTAGTCGTAACTTGCGATGCGAGTTGTACCAGTGCTGATTCGAGCTTGTTATTAGACGGTAGCACCGTTTTGCTAACCGCTGCACCAGAAAATGGTGCACAGGTATCCAGTTGGTCTGGCGACCCGGCCTGTCAGGCTAACGCCACTAGCGACAATACTTCTACTAGTATTCAATTAAACGCGTCTAAAACCTGTACAGCTAAGTTTGATAGTGTTGCTCCTTCAACTAATGATTTACGAGTAGTCGTTGCGAACAATCCAAATAGCTTGGGTCAAGTTCAAGCGACCAATAATGATACCGGTGAAATCTACAATGCTTGCCTAACCGACTGTACAGAGCAAATAATCACCGGGCAAACGGTTCAGCTAGTTGCCACAGCACTTAATTCATCCTCAGAATTTACCGGCTGGAGTGGTGATGCGGCCTGTACCGCGAATATCAATCCCTCGGATACCGCCACGGTTATTGTTAACGCCGACACAAACTGCACCGCAAATTTTGATGTGGTCTCTCAATCAACTAACCTCATTCGCTACATTGTCGCCAACAGCCTTAATAGCTCAGGCTCGATCCGCGCAACCAATCTTAATACAGGCGATGTCTCCTCAGCCTGCTTTTCAGATTGTACTGATCAGGTAACGACGGGTGATAGCGTTAGTTTGTTCGCAAGCCCTTTGGACGCTTCGAGCCAATTTGTGGGTTGGAGTGGCGATCCCGCTTGTACCGCCAATATAAATCCGGCGGATACCGCAACTGTCGTGGTTAATTCTGACGTAACCTGTACCGCCGATTTTACCATTCCAAGTGGTGATATTACGATTACCCTTGCCAAAGACGCCGACCAAACCGGTGATGGCAGTATTTCAGCGGTCATGTTTGATTTTGAGTTAATCGGTTGTCCGTCAGGTTGCACAAGTGCCACTTCCGCAGGAGTTGATGCCAACTCATTTATACTACTTTTCGCTTCACCCGATAATAACAGCCAGTTTATAGAATGGGGAGGTGACCCTGAGTGCTCCGCAAATGCAAATGGTACTGATACAAATGTGACACTTTCGGTCGCTAAAACCTGTACCGCTAAGTTTGATTTGTTGCCGCCAGCAAGCAGTAATTAGAAAAAATCAATAATAAAAAAGAAGCCTGCTATTCTTGGGAAGAGCGGGTTTCTTTGATCCATTTATCAACCAACTCATCGACTTCGCTTGGAAAAGGAACACCGTCTTCAACGCCGACATAAACGAGACTCATATCTTTACGTTTTTCGAAAATTCGGTGATATTTATTTTCCCAAATAGAAAGATGATTATAGAGCGCTTTAAAGCTATCGATTTGTTGATACACTTCTGGATGTTTCTCAAGTAATACAAGGAGCGTATGATTTCCTTTATACAGAGGCCCTTCAGTTAATGCTCTTATTTGATCGAAAATAAACATTTCATCCTTAGTGAGAGTTGGGTAATGAACCATCATTTTCTTCTCAGCACTCAGTTTTTCAGTTTCTGGTCTTTTAGCGATGAGCAAGGTTTCTAACTCTTTGCGGCGCCTATATTGCGCCATAAAAGTCGTGTTGGTTAGCGTAAGATTTTTCTGGATCTGTTGCATCACCGCTAAAATATGATTTTTTCCTTGATGGTTTGCTTTGGTGAGGTCGTTTGGTAAAGCTTGATCCGCTGTCGGTTTTACGACAATGATTACGGCCAATAGCAATGCGATAACAGCCGCTATAATTAGCACCCTATTTAACTTAGCTATCTGTTGGCTGCCGCTTTTGGATTCTTCGACGGCTAAAGAAATATTTTTAGGCAAGGATTCTTTTGGTCTATTATCTTGCCCACGCGGATAGGCATCAATAATTTCATCAACCTTAACCGCAAAAACGTAACCTTGCCCTCGCAGTGTTTTTATCAGCGATTGACCTTCACTTTCTAAAAGTTTTCGAGTATCGGATACCAATTTGGAAAGTGACCAATCAGATACAGAAGTATCGGGCCACAACTGTTGGGTCAAATGCTCCTTGCTAACATGATTAGGATAAGATTCGATAAGAAGGATCAATAGTTTGATCATTTTAGGATCAAGCTTACACTCTACGCCGTTATACAAAAGCAAATGTTTCGCTGGAAAGAATTCGAATCCCTCGAATTCGTATCTTCGTTTACTTACGAGATTAGGTTCTGACGTAGGACCAGATGATTTATTATTTTTGGGTTCTATCATATACAGCTAAATGGTGCTTTGTTTAAGAAAATAGAGCAAATGTTACCACAAAAGTGATTCTATTCCTTGTTAAAGGAAACTCAGTCGGCCAAAAGAATATCGTGCCTTTATTCCTGCGTATTGCCTCATGACCAGCCACTATCACCAATCGATCGAAACGCCAGAAGGTTCACAACCTGTGGGGTCGCTCATTAGGACAGTCATTCTGAACAGCAATTAAAGGATACACCCCATTCATTCATTTTCATTTTTTTAATGATGATGAGCCGAAAATTAGGCTTAATGTCTAAACTTAATTTTTTTATTGAGCGAGGTATCAATATTAACAATACCTTGTTCGACTAACGAATGTAAATCCTCTTGCGCCTTTTCAAAAAAACTATCTACCTCAGCAACATCTTTATCGTATAAACTTACCCATGCGTTTCTTCCATTTGTTTTTGCAGCATACATGGCTAAATCGGCGAAATTTACGGTTTGTTCCCAGCTAATTAAGTCAAATTTTGACGACGAAAATGGAAATACGGCAATTCCAATCGAACACGTTCGGTGGATCGATTTCTTGTTGCCTAAGTCAAACGATTGTTTTTCTACATTCACCCGTATTCGCTCTGCCAGCCGGTGCAACTCTTGCCGATGTGTAAACCTAGCGACGATTAAAAACTCTTCGCCCCCCCAGCGAATAATCCAGTCGGTTTCACGACAGCTTTTTTTGATCACCTCGACAAACTGAACAAGTACCTTGTCACCTGCATCGTGCCCATGAGTATCATTAATGTGCTTAAAATAATCAACATCGATTAAAAGAAAACCAAAATCACTGTTTGACCCTGTTGATGGTTTAAAATGGTTACGTCTTAAAGAAGAGATTTCATTAGGCATAAATTTAGCTAAAAATCGTCGATTATAAACGCCGGTCAATTGATCGGATAAATTTTGTGTTTCTAGTTCCTCATGGGCTTGAGCTAATTGCATAAAACCAAGCGCATTCGACACGGCGATTGCCGCGTAACTAGCCAACGTTTTAAACATCGCCAACTGTTTACTATCGTATGCATTTTCTTTAAGATTTTGGATACTCATGCAACCGATCGTTTTATCGTTTATGATCAAGGGTTGATACACTATAGTAACCATTGACTGACCAATTTGTACCGTCGCTCTCTCCGATTTAGTATATTTTTTCCTATCGGACTGGTTGAGTATAACAAGCTCTTTGTTATGATTAACACACCAAACTCCGGGGCGAGATATATCACTCAAATCGCAGTTCCAAACCCCCATTTTTTTTTCACTTTCAACCATTAACGGAATGTGCAATCTTTTTTCTTTTTCTTCGACAATGCCTATCAAAAATACATGAGCATCTAATATTCGGTTTATATTTTTATAAACCAGTTCCGTCACTTGCTCTAGTGATAAAGTAGAAGTCAAATCGCGACCGATTTGAGAAAGCATTGAGATATCAGACGTTCGCCGAGCAACCAGTTTTTTAAGTGCTCGTTTTTGCCTTTCAAGTTGGCGTAATCTGAATTTGTAAACAGCAACCAGTAAAGCAGCAGATAACAATAATACGGCTAATTTTAACCACAACGTTTGATACCATGCCGGCTGCTGAATAATCGCTAGATCGATTTTATGTGAACTCCATTGACCCATACGATTAGAGCCGCGGAGCATTAAATGATAGTTACCCGGATCAAGATTGGTGTAATTGGCGACCCGATACTCACTATCCGTTTCAATCCACTCATCATCGTATCCATCCAGTTTATACGAGTATTGGTTTTGTTTAGGTGCGGAATAATCTAGAGCCGCAAACTCGACAGTAAATCCTTTGGTACCAGGCTCTAGTACTAATGATTGAGTCGCTTTTATGTTGATTGGTTGGTTATTTACGGTGATTTCAGTAATGGTTAATGGCGGTTGAAAATCCCAAGCTTGATATTCCTCTGGGTTGATTAATAACAATCCGGATGTTCCATTAAATAATATCTTCCCATTTTGTGTTTTCATCGATGATGCAATAAAAGTAGTCCCAATATCTACCCCTTCCGTTTGTCCGTATTGCGTAATTTCAAATCTCTCTAAGTCTAGCATCGCGCTAGCACCCCAAGCGTTTCCTTTTTTATCAAATTGAAAATTCGTGGGTAAATTGCCATTGTACTCTTTAAGACGTTTGGAAATAAATTCGAATCTTGCAGTAGCACCATCCCAACTGACCAATCGGTCGATACCGACTTGCGTGGGTACCCAGACTCGATCGTCGTTATCGATCGATAACGAACGAAGCGTTTCACCTGAGAGAGAGTCCGAGATCAACGGATCGGGCCTAATGGGCAACAAGTATTCAGCATTGGCTGGCAGAACGTATAGATCGGATTCGGTATTGACCCATAGCGTCTGATCTTTTTGTTTCACGATCATTTCGACAGCGAGCTTTAACGGCACATTTTTGTTTTCTATGCTAGACACAGGGGTAATGCTACCAGTCGCTAAATTGAGTTTATTCAATCCGACATTGGTGCCAATCCATATAGACTCCTTATCAGCAACCATGACTCGGATCGAGTTATCATCTAAACCTTGCGGCATTTTGTAATTGGTATATGCTTTGCTATCGAGTTGATACCGATACACACCGGCTTGAAGAGTACCAATCCAAATAGTATTTGCATCGCTTTGAACGAGCGCCGAAATAACACCGTTCTGTAGACCTTTTTTGTCCTTGGTTGTTTCTCTCAAACCATCGATAACACCAATCGTCGGGTCAATAATATCAATCCCGTTACCAGCAGTGCCCACCCAAATTTGACCCGTATCGGTTTCTAATACTGCACCAATGTTATTATCCGTTAACGTTTTATCATCGTTTCGATTAGAATGGAGGGTTCGAAATGCTGCGTTTTTTGGATTGGTGCGATTGATAGCATTGCCCCATGTACCAATCCACACTAAGCCGGATGAGTCCGTGAACAGAGCCCCGAGATCATCGAGATTAATACTGTGGCTATTCGATGGATTATGTCGGGCGTACCTCACCACTTGATTCTTTCGTGTATCAAATATTGAAATTCCCCCTCCATAGGTAGCCAGCCAGATTTCATGTGCGTTTACTTGGGATATCGCGAATACCCACGGATGGCTTAAGTGATGAGGATGTGTTTTATCTAAAGGCAGTGTGTGGTACTTTTCACCAGGAATGAGCCAATGAGCACCTTGATTTTTAGTACCCAACCATATTCGACCATCAAACCCTTCAGTCATAGACCAGATGGTTTGTCCCTCAAAAGGTGATATTCCGACCTCGTTTTGAAAAGGGACGTCAAAACGAGTACCACTTTTATCTAATAAATTAACGCCATTGCCGGTACCCACCCATAACGTCTGATCTTTGCTGAACAATAAAGAGTATATTTTGTTATCGCTGAGTCCATTCTTTTGTTGATTAAAACGGAGAAACTTACTTTGGTTGGCGGGCAAATAATTGAGCCCACTTTGAGTGCCTATCCAAACTCCGCCTTGATCATCACCCACAATGGCGCGGACTTTATTATGGCTGAGGCTTTCAATATCGCTCTCATCAAAACGATATTGTGAAAATGTACCCGAATCGGAGTCGTAAACAGATAGGCCTCTGTTGGCGGTGCCGATCCATAACTTACCATCGGGTGCCGCCCAAAGAGTCGTAATGTAGTCACCAGCAATAGAGGTGGGATCATCAATGATATGAGTAAAAAGCTTATAGGTGTAACCATCAAACCGAATCAATCCTCCTTGGGTACCGAACCACATAAAACCAGTTTTATCTTGCGCTATAGCAGTTATAACTGGACTGGGGATATCTTGATTATCGCCTATAGTCTCAAAATAATGTTCGCCTAAATCAAAAATATCGGCATTGACTTCTGAATGAAGTAATAATGCGAATAGGCAATAAATAAGGTTACGGCGGCGCAATCGATATAATCCGATAGTCAGATATTTCTGAATGATGGTGTAAATAAGTATAGGTGAAAAAGAAAAAACTGCACAAAAAGATGAAAAAGAAATCTAGACATATATGGACAATCTCTTACATGAAATCAGACATGAAATCAGACAGTCACCTTTGAGATATCTCGCATAAGAATCAGAGCTTATTTCTTACGAAAGCATCTGTTTTCTTCAGTATTTGTAAGATATTGTCCTGAGTCTTTGTAGGAAGTTGTTCGTTGTGTGACTGTCTGATATTGTTCATGACTGTCTGATATTGTTCACTGATATTGTTCCTACTCGTCTGGCAAAAAATTAGCAATGAAAAAGAGGGTAAAAAAAGGACAGAGCAGATTGTTTGTGCAATAAATAGATAAAACCCTGTATTTTCCGCTAGCTAACCACGGTCAAGAAGTTGCCGGCTTCAATCATCCTACGAAAGTAAGACATGGCAATAAGCGTAGTCATGGTGAGCTCTCCTCAATATTCATTAATTCCAATAAGGAATTAATAATATTCCATATTCTCGTATTAATAATCTAATTAGAATAGCTTAATATATGCTCAACTTTTAACCGATTGGCATCTTTTGAAGGTTTATTCCTGCATTTTTGTTGGAAATGTCTTTTTAGTCCTCCTAGGTTAATGTTTTCGAGTTTAGAGCAGCACATAAGCCGCCTAAACTGATTTTAAAATGAATTAATGACGCAAAGACTTAGCAGGAGTAAATACTGTGAGTAAATTATCTAACGCGGCGATCAAATCGCACAAATTATCCATCTGGTTGCCGGTGATTATCATGCTGTTAGTGGTGATATCGGTCGCTATTCCAACGCTCACTGGTAAATTTACTGATGTAATATCGCCGCTGACCGTAGACACAGATCCTGAAAGTATGTTGTTGTACGATAACCCTGTTCGGGTAACTCACCGCGAGCAGAAAGAAAAGTTCGCTATTTACGATCTATTGGTCGTCGGCATTTCCAATCAAAGTCACGAAAACGGCGTTTACAATCAAGAAACTTTGTCCAGTGTGTATGAATTGGTTAATTATGCCAAAGGTTTGCAATGGCAAAACGGCCAAGGGGAAACCGAAGGTGTTGTTTCTGTTGAAATCATTTCACCTTCAAGCGTTGACAACATTGCTCAAGGTGGGCCCGGTACCGTAACCTTTAACTGGCTAATGCCTAATGCGCCAACCAGTGACGCTGAAGCATTGGAGGTGATGAGCAAAATAAAGAATCAACCCATCTTAGCCGGTAGCTTAAGTGCGGTTAACAATCAATCATTGGCTATTTATATACCGCTGACTTCTAAGGACATCAGTTATAAATTAGCAGGCATGTTGGAAGAAAAATTTAGCAACTTTACGGGCGATGACAAATTTTTTATTACCGGCATGGCGGTAGCGCAAGATACTTTTGGCGTCGAAATGTTTATTCAAATGGCGATTGCAACGCCGGCTGCGATGTTACTAATTTTTGCTTTGTTATGGTTTTTCTTTCGCAATGTTACCTTAGTTTATTCTCCCATGATTGTCGCTATGATATCAGTGATGATCACCATGGGTTTAATGATTGCTGCCGGCAATCCGGTTCACGTTTTAACTTCAATGGTGCCCATTTTTATTATGCCTATTGCTGTGCTTGATGGTATTCATATTTTGTCGGAATTTTACGACCGTTATCCTCAATTTAATGATCGAAAAAAAGCCATCCGTTTCGTCATGGCAGAGCTTGGCAAACCGATGTTGTTAACGACGATAACGACGGCTATGGGTTTTGCGTCACTCAACTTAATTCCGTTGCCGCCATTACAAGTTCTTGGCACTTTCGTAAGTATTGGTGTTGTGGTTGCCTGGATATTAACAATGACATTAATTCCCGCCTACATTGTACTAATGTCGGAGAAGAGGTTTGTCAAATTTGGTGAACAGCAGAGTCAACAGTCGAGTGACGGCAGCTTTCTCGGACGACTTTTACCAAAAATCGGCAAAACATCAACACGTTTTGCAATGCCTATTATTGCGATGACGTTGGTAATTGGGACTGTTGCTGTTTTTGGCGGACTAAAATTGATACCCAATGATAATCCCATGAAATGGTTTGATGAATCTCACGAACTCCGCATTTCCGATAAACAACTCAATGAAAGTTTTGCCGGAAGTTACATGGCGTACTTATCACTTAAAGCCGAGAACGAGTCAGCCTTTAAAGATCCAGAAATTCTAAATTACATCAGCGATTTGCAAGCTTATCTAACGGATACATCTAAGGTGGAAAATACCCTTGGTAAAACCATTGCGCTAACGGAAATTGTAAAAATTGTTCATCGCGAATTATTTAGCGGTAATCAAGGATTTTATCGAATTCCAAATAGCGCTGCCGCGGTTGCTGAAGTGTTATTAACTTTTCAAAACAGCCATCGCCCTGATGATCTTTGGCATTACGTTACCCCCGATTACCGAGAAGCCAATATCTGGTTTCAAATGAAAAGTGGTGATAACCAAGACATGATGAAAATCGAGCGACAGGTCGATGATTATTTCGCTAATAATCCGCCGCCTATTGAGTTAAAACGAGAATGGTTTGGCATGACGCATATTAATGTGGTTTGGCAGGAGCGGGTAACGGTAGGTGTGGTGAAAGCATTTGGCGTTTCATTTTTGATTATTTTGATGACTTTGGCCATTTTATTCCGTTCGATTTTGTGGGGATTTATCGCCATGGTGCCACTGGCATTCTCGGTTGCGGTTATCTATGGCGCTGCAGGATACATTACCGGGAATTTAGATACGCCACTAGCGGTTATCTCAGCGGTGAGCATTGGACTCGCGGTTGACTACGCCATTCATTTTGTCACCCGAAGTCGTGAACTACATAAAAAATACGGTTGTTGGCAAGAAACGTTACCGGCAGCGTTTGGCGAGCCGGCTAGGGCCATAACGCGCAATGTATTAGTGGTTGGCTTAGGTTTCATGCCCCTATTAATCACGCCGTTAGTGCCGTATCAAGTGGTCGGTATTCTATTGTCGAGTATTCTTGTGCTGGCTGGCATAGCTACACTGGTTATTTTACCGGCACTCATTCATTTATTTGAACCTTGGTTGTTTGGCGCTGATAGGACAGATAACACCGTAAAACAGACTGAGTCGACGGTATTAAAAACGGGAGCTGACGCATGAGAACTTCAATCAAATCGTTAATGATTATTAGCATCGTCATTTTTTCGTCAACGCTGTTCGCAGCGGAAAGAAAAATTGAAAATGGCGGTCAAAATGGAACTCTTAATGAAACTCTTAATGGAACGAGCGTTATGGAGAAAGTTTTGCTGTCATTTTATTACCAAGGAAACGATCAAAGCGCGAACGCGCATATGGCGATTATTGATAAGCAAGGTCGCAAGCGTATTCGGGAGTTTAACATTCTGCGGCTAAATATAGATCATGGGGCCGGTAAGCAAAAATATTATGTGTATTTCAAGAAACCGAGTGATGTAAAAAAATTGACGTTTATGGCTTGGAAAAACGTGACTCAAGATGATGACCGTTGGCTGTATCTTCCGGCGCTCGATCTTGTAAAAAGAATCGCAGCCAGTGACGAGCGTACAAGTTTTGTTGGCTCACATTTTTATTATGAAGATGTGTCAGGGCGCAGTTTATCAGAAGACAGCCACAAGTTAGTCGAGGAAACAGATACGTTTTATAAATTAGAAAGCACCCCAAACAATACTGAAAGTGTTTTGTTTTCACATTACCAAACGTGGGTAGATAAAAAAACATTTTTGCCTATAAAAATTAACTATTATCAAAACGATTTGCTTTATCGGCAGTACCAAACATTAAAAACCGCTGAGATTCAAGGACACGCAACAATCGTTAAAGCTCAAATGGAGGATAAACGTTCAGCCGGGAAAACAGTGATTGAATATTCAGCCGTGAAGTACGACAGAAATATACCTGAAAAGATTTTTTCCGAACGATTTTTGCGTAAAGCGCCAAAGAAATATCTTAAATAATGTCATTTAATAAAACAGGCAGTAGAAAAATGAAAAATCATAAGATGTTAGCGAAAAAAACATTACTTAGAACAGTGTTAGCTGGTTTGAGTTTTATTTTGGTTTACTCGGCGGCGGCTGAAACTCAGGACGATTCAGAGCCTTTTGAAATAACAGGATTTGTGGAAGAGCGAATAGGTTCTCGATTCAACCAAGATCCTAACCAGAAAGACGCGACCGTGTTAGATCTTCGGTTACAGTTAGATGTATCTAAGGACTTTGAGAATGTTTCTTTTAACCTTGTTATGGATCTCATTGCTGATACGGTTCTCGAAGACTATGCGACGGATTTGCAAACTGGTGAAGGTCTCGTCGATTTACGTCAGGCGAATATGGTCTTTAGCCCGCTAGACGACGTAGATATAAAAATTGGCCGCCAGATTTTAACTTGGGGTACTGGCGACCTGTTATTTATTAATGATTTATTCGCCAAAGACTGGAACGCCTTTTTGATTGGACGTGACGTTGAGTATTTAAAAGCGCCTACGGATACCATAAAAATGTCGTGGTTTAACGATGTGATTAATATGGATTTCGTATACACGGCAAAGTTTGGCGCGGATCGGTATATTGATGGTAAACGCATTTCGTTTTTTGACCGCGCCACTAATTTACGGCGTGGTAATGAAGCGCCATTACTTGTAAATCGACCCGATGATGCTTTTAGTGACGATGAAGTTGCCGTACGTTTTTACCGCAATTTTGATGTCTATGAAGCGGCCTTATATTTCTATGATGGGTTTTGGAAAAGCCCTGCCGGTTTAGACTCCGTGACTGGAAACGCGACATTTCCAAGTCTAAAAGTAGTCGGTGCGAGTCTTCGAGGACCAGTTGCTAAAGGGATCGGTAATATTGAATTAGGTTATTACAAAAGCGATGACAATGCATCTGACGATCCGTTAAAGCGAAATAGCGAATATCGATACCTAATCGGTTTTGAACAAGAAGTGGCCACGGAACTGACCTTTGGCGCACAATTTTACCTAGAACAAAAATTGGATTACCAAGAGTACCTATCGAGCTTGCCTGTTAGCGCAATTGCGGATGAGCAATACCGAAGAGTATTAACCTTACGTCTTACCAAGCTACTTTTGGGACAAAACTTAAGATTGTCACTATTTAACTTTTATTCGCCGAGTGACGAAGACGGTTATACGAGAGCCAGCGTTTCTTACAAACTCACCGATGCGCTTAAACTCGGTCTCGGCATTAATTATTTTTATGGTGAGCAAGCGCATACATTTTATAATCAGTTTGACGAAAACAATAATGCGTACCTATTTGTCCGGTATGGGTTCTAGTTGATAAATAAAGATCGAATGAAGATCAGTTTACCCTTATATTTCTGATTTCGAAATACCTAGGTTAAAGCATGTTGGAAGTACCTGCTTTCTTCTGTATTTGTAAGATATTGTCCCGAGTCTTTGTAGGAAGTTGTTCGTTGTGTGACTGTCTGATATTGTTCATGACTGTCTGATATTGTTTTTCAAACTAATCATTAACCTTGACGGCTAATGTATCCTCATGGGAAAACAAAAGACCCCTAGGATATAATCCCGTCGCTATCCTATTCTCTTATTTTTTTGACATTGTCATCATATGACTCAACGCGGTTTCGCCCTTTTTCTTTTGCTAGGTACAATGCCGAATCTGCGCGGCGAACTAAGCTTTCAAAACGCTCACCTTTTTGAGGTATAAGAGATGCCACTCCCAAACTAATTGTTACCGCTAATTGGGTACCTGTGTGAGTCACTAATATTTGTTTTTCTACAGCAGCTCTAATATCCTCGGCTATTTTTAGTCCTACGACGATGTCGGTAACGGGTAATAACACCGCAAATTCCTCTCCTCCATAGCGACAAACTTTATCGCCCATACGAGTAACACCCGATTTTATGCAATCTGCGACCAGCTTAAGGCAATCATCGCCTACCGCGTGACCATGTTCGTCATTAAATTTCCCGAAGTAGTCGATATCAGCCATAATTAACGCGATAGGTTTATTTGAACGGACTGCTTGGCTCCACTGTTCCGAAATGGTTTTATCAAAAAAACGACGGTTAAAAGTACCCAAAAGACCATCCTCAATATTTTGACGAGCAAGTTTTTCATTGAGAG
>Ga0316209_1000730_pt1 | contig 47584 bp, 39 predicted proteins | sample 6monopyrite_MG_FD_204945 | JGI IMG/M metagenome (GOLD analysis project Ga0316209, IMG submission 204945) | Microbial mat bacterial communities from mineral coupon in-situ incubated in ocean water Damariscotta River, Maine, United States -... | ecosystem: Environmental > Aquatic > Marine >...
TGTCCAGCCTTTATATCGAATAAATGGTTGATGAGGGCTGCTGTGGGCTAAAAGGTAATGGTGGATTGTTTTAAAGATTTTCTATCACTTTCCGATAACACTACTGGGAGCGGTAAATACTTTTTTTGATAAGTATATCCGCTAAAGATGAATCCTTTCAGGTGGCGCATGAGTAACTCTGCGGGCAGCTGTAAAAAGGAGAAGTAAAATGGCTCAATCGATTAACACGAATATTGCATCGTTAAATGCACAGCGTAACCTCTCAAAATCTCAAGATCAATTAGGCATCTCTCTCCAGCGTCTTTCATCAGGTCTGCGTATTAATAGTGCGAAGGATGATGCTGCTGGTCTCGCGATTTCTAATCGATTTACCACTCAGATTCGCGGTCTGGATCAGGCAGCGCGAAATGCAAATGATGGTATCTCTCTAGCACAAACGGCTGAGGGCGCGCTTTCTGAAACAACCAATGCGCTACAGCGTATTCGTGAGCTGGCGATTCAGTCGGCTAACAGCACCAACTCAGCGGCTGATAGAGCCGCATTGCAGTCTGAGGTCAATCAGCTGGTTTCAGAAATCGATCGTGTTGCGAATACCACTACCTTTAATGGCTTGAAACTGCTGGATGGTTCATTCACCGGTCAGTCTTTCCATGTAGGCGCGGATGCGAATCAAACGATTGGTGTTAACGTAGCAGGCTCAACCTCAACTAGCCTGGGTGTGAATAAATTTACGGCTAATAACACCGAGCAAGGTATTACTAATGCGACGAATGATGGCAATGGTTCAAGACTAACAACGAATCAACTGATCGCGACCGGTACTGATCTTTCTGATGATCTCTTTTCAGCTCAGAGTCTAACTGTTTCTACGGCTGATGGTGCTAGTTCTGTAGCGGCTAATCTGCCACTGGGTTCGGAATCTACTTCGGCGATTGCCTCTTCATTAACTGGCTTGACACTGAATGGTGTTAATCCGATTGTTAGTGCTACGGCTCAAAATAACAGTACAACGATGGATTTTTCATCGGTAACCAATATTGATAATGGTGATACCGTTTCATTTAACTTCCAGGCCGCTGGTGTTGCAGAAGCTGCGATAAGCTTTACACGTGATACTACAACATATGCAAGTCTGGCGGATCAGGTCTCAGTTGAGATTAACGGTGCTGCTGGTTATACCGGTATCACGTCATCTGCCAGTGATGTTGTCACGGTTAGTACGTCTAATAGTAATGATATCTCAGTAAGAGACTTTGCAGTGAGCAATGTATCCAGAGCTACATTGAGTGGCTTTACTGGTACGGAAGTGGATGTTCAGGCATCAGTCACTCTAGCAGGCACCTATGCTAATACGGACACACTCTCTCTCAATTTGACTGACGCTGGAGGAACAGCGCGTACGATTTCAGTGTCGACCCTTGGTGTGACTGCTGATACTGCTGCAAGTGCCCTTGCTGCTGCGATTACTACTGAATTTGGTGCGCCATCGGGTGGTGCGGATTGGACGGGATTTAGTGTGGCTGATGGGGCTGGTGCTGATTTCACCATTACTCGCGCAGATGCTTCCGGTGCAAGTGCTATCGTATTAGGGGATCTTACTTCTGATAATGTTACCAGTGATCAGACTGCAACAGTCGCGAATGTTCAGAATGGTGCGGTGACTAATGCAGTGCTGAACGATGCAGTCACTGAAAATGCTGTAGTGGCAGTGAGTACTACTGGTTCGATTGAAATTGATGATACCTCTACTAACTTCATTCATGATGGTACCGCAACAGGCTATGGTACGGCGTTGCAAGGAGCGATCAATGGTGATGGCGATTATACCGCGACCATTGCAGCGAATGTTATTTCTATTACTGCATCTGCTGGTACTTTGACGAGTATCAAACTAGATGCGTTGTCCGATGTGGCTGGCGGCGCTACTGCGTCATCATTCACAGTCGCTGCGACGGGCAGTGAAACCAATGCCGGTGATGGTACCTTAACCGCCGGCGGTGCGGGTGCAGATGCTCAGACAATTACACGCGCAACTGCTAATACCATGCTGCTGGGTGGTGCAACGCTGACCGAAGGTGCGGATGATACAGTATCGGTAAGATCGGCAATTGATGTTGTGGTGGCAGATGGCTTTAATATCACATCGACTCTTGCCGGCTCTGCAGGTGGTTTATTGGATATCGCGACCGCAGGGACTGCTGCAACGGTTAGAACCGATGGTGTGGCGGACATCACGGGTGGTAATAATGTTGCGGCGCAAACATTGACCATTGATGGCCGTGCTTCATCAACTGTCGCCATTGCTGAGAATGATAGTGCTGATTCTATTGTTGCATTGGTGAATGCCGTTTCTGATGCCACGGGTGTGTCTGCAACAGCTAATAATGCAGTTACACTGACTAACCTAACCGACGATGGTGTGATCTCCTTTTCGCTTAATGGCGAGAGTATTTCTTCCAATGTAACTACTTCTGATATGTCTAATTTGGCTGAGGCGATTAATGATCGTAGCGGCGCTACTGGTATCACTGCAACACTTTCGATTGATAAGGGTAGTGTTACACTGAATAATGATACTGGAGCTAATATTAGTATCGAGAATTTCGATAGCTCTGTGGCAGTAGATACAGCAACTGGTAATACTGTCAGTATGGATGTCGGTGGTGCTACAGGCCCAGCAGCACGGATTGAGGCTGGTGGCGTGAATGCTGGTACTCGTGATTCAACCGTTGTGGGTGGTTCAGTAGACTTCAAGTCAACCTCTGGCTACTTCAGCATTAGTTCTGATGTTGCAGCTTCTGCAGGTGGGCTATTTTCTGGGTCAAGTAATGAGCTGCAAGCGGCTAACCGTACAACCGTTAATACATTAGATATTAGTACTGTATCGGGCGCGAACGATGCGATTGATATCCTCGACGGTGCATTGGCTGATGTGGATACTATTCGAGCAGACCTTGGTGCGATTCAGACTCGTTTTGAATCAACCATCGCGAGTTTGAAAGCTACTTCAGAAAACTTGACCGCTGCGCGTTCACGTATCCTGGATACTGATTTTGCAGCCGAAACAGCAGAATTGACAAGATCTCAAATTTTACAGCAGGCGGGTGTGTCTATGTTGGCGCAAGCGAACAGCTTACCTCAATTAGCACTCTCACTACTGCAGTAAAGTAAGGCCCTTGATGGGGTGGAGGTTGGGTAACCTGCCTCCTCCCCATCAGATTTAAAGTTCTATAGTAAGACGGTGGAAAAGGTGAATGTTATGGCAGCAGATATTTCAAATCTGGTCAGGACGGCAACACCAGTTAATATAAATCATGGTACTAATGCTTTTGTTGCAAAAGCAGATGAAGTTGCAGCACCTGTTGCAGAGTCACAGGCGGCAACTGAGCGGCAAGAAATCGCCGCATCCGAGGTCTCTGAAACCGCAGTGGTGTCAGACCAGCAGAGTGAAGTGATTGAGCAGGCTGAGTTAAATGATGCCGTGACCTATATCAATGATCACTTTCAAAATATTCAACGAAATCTAGAATTTAGTGTCGAACAAGATACCGGCAAAGTGTTGGTTCGTGTCTATGATACTGAGACGGAAGAGTTGGTTCGTCAGATACCTGGCGAGCAGGCAATAAAGATGGCTCAAATCATGCATGAGAAAAACCTGGAGGCTGATGGTTTAAAGGCGGATGGTTTTTTACTACAGGAAAAAGCATAGGGTTTAGATAATTCCTCGCTCCCATTAAATGGGACTGTTTTAATTGCCAGCCTCAGATTTGATCTGATTCGTTTATAGGCTTGTTGTTGTGTGAATGGTTAGTTTGACTGAAATTCACATCTTGCTGAGGCTGGAGATAGTATGGCTACAATCACATCACTAGGTATTGGATCGGGCATTGATGTTAATGGCCTGGTAGAGAGCCTTATCACGGCTGAACGTGAACTCCCGCAGCTGCGACTCGATACACGCGAAGCAGAACTTCAAGCTCAACTTTCATCCTTTGGCCTGCTGCAAGGCGCAATGTCTAGTTTTAAAGATACACTTTCTGGGATGCGTACTGCATCGAGTGCCAGCGCGCTCTCGGCTAAATCGAGTGATACTAGTGTCTTAACCGCCTCCGCGGTATTTACAGCCGAAGAAGGGCGACACAGTATTGAGGTTGAAGCATTGGCTCAAGGGCACGCAATGGCTTCTGCTGCATTTGCCGATCTCAATGCAGAGGTTGGTACGGGGACATTGAGTTTTACTTTTGGCACTTCATCCTACGATGTGGATGGTGTGTTGGATGGCTTTACTAAGAATGATGAGAAGACGACCCGCAATGTTGAGATTACAGATGGCAGTTTAGAAGGCATACGAGATGCGGTTAATTCGGCCGATATCGGCGTGACAGCATCCGTGGTCAACGTGGGTTCAGAAGGCTACAAATTACTGTTTTCATCCGATGACGTGGGCGCCAGGAATAGCCTTGAAATTACAGTCGCTGATAATGAAACAGATAATGTTGATCTGACCGGGCTTTCTCAGCTGGCTTATGGTGTTGGCAATACCAATATGAGTGAAACCCTGGCTGCTCAGGATGCTTCGATTTTATACAATGGCTTATCCGTTTCTCGTGATAGCAATACAATTTCAGACCTTGTGAAGGGTGTTACGCTCAATCTTAATGCCGTATCGGAAGAGGGCATAGCGACTGATGTTACTGTTACGAAAAGCCTCTCTTCAATAAAATCTAAGATTGATGATTTCGTTTCTGGCTATAACCAATTGGTGTCAGCGATTTCGTCGCAGACAGATTATGACCCTGAAACAGGTGTTGGTGCTATTTTGCAGGGGGATGGGGTTGTTAGAAATATAGAAGGCCTGCTACGCAAAGAGCTATTTGAATCGGTAAAAATTGGTGACAACAATAATATTACGCTTGCAGGCATTGGCATCACAACTCAGTCTGATGGCACGTTGCAAGTAAATGACACAAAACTTGATGCGGCTATTGATGCTGATCTCGATTTGGTTGCGAATCTTTTTGCGATGAACGGAAATGAAAGTGGTGCCGGGGTAAAGTATATTAGCGGCACAGCGAGTACTAACGCCGGTGTGTACCGCTTAAATGTCTCTCAGGTAGCGACGCAAGGTAGTTATACCAGTAATACTGATGTTACTAGTTTTACTGTTAATGCAAGTAACGATAGCTTTACTATTAATGTTGATGGTATTGAATCTGATCTAATCACGCTTTCTCATGCTGCACCTTACGCGGATGGCGCGACTTTAGCGAAGGAAATTCAAGCTAGTATTAATGCAGACTCTGCATTAAAGGAGGCTGGTGCTGCTGTTTCAGTTGCATTCGAGGCCAATCGTTTTGTGATCACCTCAGAAGTTTATGGTAGTGCGTCGACTGTAGAGATGATCTCTGCTGAAGGCTTTGGATTAAGTGGCGGTACTAGTACTGATGGGGTGGATATCCAGGGCACAATAGGTGGAGAGCCTGCAACAGGAAAGGGACAGTTTTTAACATCGAATGGCGGTGCTAGTAACGGCTTGAATATTGAATATAGTGGCACTGATACGGGAACGGTAGGCAGTACCACTGTATCCAGGGGATATGCCGACCGTCTTTTCAATCTGGTTGATGAACTGCTGTCTACAGGTGGCGGTCTTCAGGGGAAGACCAATGGTATTGAGGCACGTATTGCAGATCTTAGTGAACAGCGTGTTACGCTTGAAAAACGCTTGTTAGCGAAAGAGAGTTTGTTGCGCTCTCAGTTTGGTGCAATGGATATACTGGTTGCCCAGTTACAGGCAACAGGTAGCTTTTTGACTGATCAATTAGCATCTCTGCCTAAGATTGGTGGCAGTGATAGATAAATAGCTATTAAATATAAATGAGTTTGATGCGATAACTTAAGTAGTGTACCTGGGGTTGAGATGGAGTTCATTAGGTAAACGGTCTCCGGTTAATGTTAATAAAATTGATGTACAAAAATAGAGAGGTTGGAGGCTGAAAATGAGACACATAGACGCACGCAGTGCCTTGAATCAATATGCAAAAGTAAAGAACGGCACCGGAGTTGTTGAGGCAACGCCGCATCGCTTGATTCAGATGTTGATGGAGGGTGCGCTTGATAAGATAGCGATCGCGAAGTTCCATATCGAGAAAAATGAGGTGGGGCCTAAGGGTGAAAGTATCAGCACTGCATTATCGATTATTGATGGGCTGAGGGTCAGTCTGGATAAGTCGGCAGGGGGAGAGATCGCAGAAAACCTTGATGCGCTCTATGAATATATGGGATTTGTGTTGGTTGAGGCGAACTTGAATAATAACATTGAGCAGCTGGATGAAGTTTCACAACTATTACGAGAGATTAAAAGTGCGTGGGATGCAATTCCAGGTGACGTGATTATGGATCATGCCAGCAAAGCGAAGGCAGAAGATGATAAAGCGGTTTCTAATGGTGGCTGATTATTTTCTGGTCCAGCGATAGATGAGTGTCAAGGCTGAGCTTCTCAATATGAATGATCGTTATGCTCAACTGGATTTGATAGAAGCGCTGACTGAAAAAATGTTGTTAAATGCGAGGCAGCAGCGGTGGGAGATAGTGAGTAAAGTTGAAACAGAGCGTAGTAAATTAATTTATGCTTTTTTTGAAACACCGCCAGCATTGGAAGAGGCTGAGCATGTAGCTGGTTTTATACGCAATGTACTGGTGGCTGATAAGGAGATTATTGCTCTGGGTTCGAATGAAAAAAAGGGCATGTTGCAGAGTTCTCAGGACATCAGCCGAGGAAAACAGGCTTCTCTTGCCTATAAGGCGCATCATAGAATAAATAGATGAGCCCCTTGTTCGAGGGGACAGAAAACCTGTATTGTTACTCCGTATGAATATGAGCAAAGACCATACCCAAGGGGCACACTGTAGTGAGCAGTTGGGCGAGGGTGTTATTTACAAAGATATCGTGCCCTTACGTTGGCGTGATATCGCGCGTGAAGAGTTAGCGTTTTCATACCTCAGTTTGCAAGATTCCAATGAAGAGGTCTTGCGTTTCATTACTACCTTAGATGAGTTTCATGTCGACAATCAAGATGAGCTGGGTAGTAGTAGTGGATCTGACTTGAGTCGGATTGAATTCAAACTAAACCTGTTGCTCGATATGGTCACGCAGTTAATCGAACGTGAAACTGCAATGCCTGAAGCGGTACCTATTACGCTTGGTTCGGCAGGTGTTGAATGGGTATCGATGACTGCGCCATGTGAAGGTGCACTATTGAAGTTGTCACTTTATCTACATCATAAGTATCCACGGCCCTTTGTTGTGATTGGAAAGGTGTTAAGTGTGTCGCCTCTTGAAGAGAGTGTCGATTCCGCTGGTAAATTTTTGGTTCGCCTCGCTTACGAAACCATGAGTGCGCCAGTGCAGTCTGGCCTGGAAAAACTTATTTTTCGCCAACATCGCCGCAGCATCGCACAATCTCGCCGAGCCCCATCATCGTAACATTGAGTTTTTTAGTCAGTTTTAGCTCTGTTTTAGATGTGAGCCAGGATCTGTAGTGAAAGCCTTATTATATCAGCAAGTTGTGGCTTATTGACCCGTTGAGTTGTCTATGTTAAGTTGATTGCGACAGTTTTTTGACGTCGAAGGCGACGGTAGATTTTAGGCGATATGCACTGAGTGATACGACTTGAAGGGGAGCGTGGAATGGAGTCAGTCCTAGTTATCGATCTTAATGAGGGGACTCATCAGGATTTAAAGGCGATCCTTGAGTTTATTGATTGTACTGATGTCACGTTGACCACGATTGATGCATGGCGTCCGGAGACGCGTAAAGCTGACGAAGTTGGGGTTGTTATTGTGACCGCCTCGATTGGTGACAAACTGCCAGATTTGTTAGTGTCGATAAAAGAGTGGGGCAAACATGTGCCGGTTTTTCTTTTAATCGATAGTAATGACAAGCTTAAAATTTCAACCGATCTTAGCGCAGGTATTCTTGGCAAGATTAAATATCCAGTCAAATATCGTGATTTAACCGCGGCCATTCAGCAGGCAGAGGTCTTTCGTGAAAGTCACTCTAAGCGCCAGGGTGCCCATTCCCCAGAATTGTTTCGTAGTTTGGTTGGTAATAGTCGTGGCGTTCGCCAGGTTAGAAAGCAGATCGAGCAGGTAGCTGGTTCTGACGCGACCGTTTTAATTTTAGGTGAGTCGGGTACAGGTAAAGAAGTGGTTGCCCGTAATGTTCATTACCATTCTGAACGGCGAGGTAAGCCTTTTGTGCCGATCAACTGTGGTGCGATTCCTTCTGAGTTATTAGAAAGTGAGCTTTTTGGTCATGAAAAAGGGGCCTTTACTGGTGCAATTAGCGCGCGTCAGGGGCGTTTTGAGTTGGCTGAGGGTGGTACGCTATTTCTTGATGAGATTGGCGATATGAGTATGCAGATGCAGGTTAAATTGCTGCGCGTGCTTCAGGAGCGAACGTTTGAACGCGTTGGTAGCAATAAAACGATTCAATCAAATGTACGCATTGTGGCGGCGACTCATCGAAACCTTGAGCAGGCGATTGATGAGGATAAGTTTAGAGAAGACCTTTTCTATCGTCTGAATGTGTTCCCTATCGATATGCCACCACTGCGTGAGCGTGTCGAAGATATTCCATTGTTGGTTAACGAACTGGTTAAGCGGCTTGAGCATGAAAAGCGAGGCTCAGTGCGCCTGACGCAGGCGGCAGTATTGGCATTATGCCAGTACCACTGGCCGGGTAATGTTCGTGAGCTTGCCAATATGATTGAGCGAATGGTGATTATGCATCCGTACGGGGTGGTGGATGTGCATGATCTACCGCAAAAGTTTCAGATTGATAATGGCGCTGACACCAGTGCATTATCGGCGGCCATTCAGAAGAATGCTATTTATGATGATGCGCCCAGTGCGGCATCGGTAGATCCGCTTGATACCCCTCGATTGCCGCAGGATGGTATTGATCTGAAAGAGCATTTGAGCAATCTGGAATATAACCTGATTAAGCAGGCGCTGGATGATGCCGATGGGGTTGTCGCTCATGCTGCTAACCGCTTACGTCTACGTCGAACTACATTGGTTGAGAAGCTGCGGAAATATGGACTGCAGCGCTCTGATGAAACGACATAAATTTGACTTTTCTTTTTTGCTTGTTCTGTAACTACCTGAATAATCTATAGTTAGTCAACCCGGCACAAATATTGCTCTTTGTCTTGCGAGGAATCTAATTTCTCGCGATATTTAAAGAGGGTAGTATTTGTATGGGTCAGCAGAATGTAAGTAGTAGTAGCCGAGAGTTAAAAGATGCGTTTAGTGTTTTTAACCAGGCCTCGGATGAACTAGCAGACAGCTATCGTATTCTCGAAGATCGTGTTAGTCAGTTAACTGATGAACTTGCGATCGAACGCAGCCGTCGTTACGTCCATGATAGTGATAATGAACAGGTCATTCGCCGTTTCGAAGCTCTGCTGGATGCTTTGCCAGCAGCAGTGATCGTGCTCGATGGTGATGGTTATGTTCAGCAGTGTAACCGCGCGGCAACTGAACTCATTGGTGAACCCCTTTTAAGCGTATTGTGGCGTGATGTGGTTGCACGTGCTTTTCAACCAACAGCATGTGGCGATGATGTCCCTTTAGTCGATGGCCGCATCGTTAATATCGCAACACGACCTGCCTGTGATGCGCCCGGGCAAATTATCTTATTATCTGATGTGACAGAAACGCGCGCGATGCAGGCGCTATTGAGTCGACATCAACGTCTATCAGCAATGGGTGAAATGGTTGCCTCAATCGCACACCAAATACGTACCCCTTTAGCATCAGGCCTACTTTATGCTTCACACCTGAAGCGCAATGATCTGGATCAAGGTCGTCGTAGTCGTTACGCAGAGCAGATCGTCTCGCGTCTTAAACATTTAGAGCACCTGGTGGATGACATGTTGGTCTTTGCACGAGGTGGAAATTTCAGTGCGGATCAAATCAAACTGACGACCTTATTGAATGAGCTGCAGCAGATGATGTTGCCTCAGCTAGAAGGTAGGGCATGTGAGCTTGAAATTATTAATGGCAATGACGTCAATATTGCTGGTCACCATGAGGCACTGTCGGCGGTACTTCAGAACCTTGTTTTAAATGCGATTCAGGCCTGTGATAAAGATGCTGATACTGGGATTGATAAACAGCTGTCAGGACATGTCATCGTTGAATGTCTCAATGTGACAGAGGAGACGATTGATATCTTTATTACGGATAACGGTCACGGCATTTCAGCCAGCATGCAAGAACGAATTTTTGAACCTTTTTATACAACAAAGCCTCGGGGAACCGGTCTGGGGTTGGCCGTTGTGCAGGCAATTGTTCATGCGCACGATGGCGCTATCTGGATTGAGTCATCATCGGTTAAACATAATGGCGGTACAACCTTTGCGATACGCCTGCCACTACTAAATAGCGTAGTTGGTCAAGAATTTAAGTGATGTAGCTGAAAGCTACTGATCACGATTAATGTGTTATAGGAAGGAGTTTTTATGAGTTATTCCACAGTTCTAGTTGTTGAAGATGATATTTCATTACGCGAAGCGCTATGCGATACCCTGGATTTAGCGGGTTATGATGTTGCAACGGCTGAAGATGGTAGCGCTGCACTCAATGTTCTTTCTTCGCAAGAGATTGGATTAGTCATTAGTGATGTGCAGATGAAGCCGATGGATGGCAATGTACTGCTCAAAAAAATCAAATCAAATAACCCTGAATTACCAGTGCTGTTAATGACTGCACACGGCAGTGTACAGAATGCGGTTGAAGCGATGCGAGAAGGGGCTTCAGACTATTTACTGAAGCCATTTGATGCGGACGCTTTGATTAAAATGGTGGAGCGTTACTTCTCAGTTGACCATTCAGATGCAGAAGAATTCATTGCCGAAGATGAAAAGAGCCTGGCGTTAATTCAGATGGCAAGTCGTGTCGCACAGAGCGATGCGACCGTGATGATTACCGGCGAGAGTGGTGTTGGAAAAGAGGTGCTTGCGCGATACATACACCAACATTCAAGTCGCGCAGATAAACCATTTATCGCGATCAACTGTGCTGCAATCCCTGAAAACATGCTAGAAGCAACCCTGTTTGGCTATGAGAAGGGCGCTTTTACTGGCGCTTATCAGGCCTCTCCCGGGAAATTCGAACAGGCGCAGGGGGGCACACTTTTGCTGGATGAAATTTCTGAAATGGATCTTGGCCTGCAAGCCAAGTTACTGCGTGTACTACAGGAGCGCGAAGTGGAGCGCCTGGGTGGTCGTAAAACCATTTCACTGGATGTTCGAGTGTTAGCCACATCAAACAGAAGAATGATGGAGGAGGTTTCTGCGCAGCGTTTTCGTGAAGATCTATTTTATCGCTTAAATGTTTTTCCTTTGTACCTAGCACCTTTGCGTGATCGTCCTGCAGATATTTTGCCGCTAGTTCAGCGCCTGGTTGAGAATAATAGAGGTCTAAATGGATCTCTTCCTCCTGTGCTTTCTTTAGCTGCAAAAAATAAGCTGCTATCGCATTCATGGCCCGGCAATGTGCGTGAATTAGATAATATTATGCAACGTGCATTGATTCTAAAATCAGGCCAGGAAATTGATGTGAATGACCTGCAGTTCGAAACTGATAACTCATCCGTAAACCATGCGGTTGTGAGTCATTCTCAAGCAGTGGTTGAACAGCCAGCTAATGTAGAAGCAACAACATCGAAAGAAAGTTTAAAGTCTCATGAGCAAAATATGATTTTAGAAACATTACGCCTGATGAGCGGTAATCGAAAACTAACAGCTGAAAAATTAGGCATTAGCCAGAGAACGCTACGATACAAACTGGCAAAAATGAGAGATGCCGGGGTTTTGGTTCAGGGTGCTTTTCAGAGCGGAATAGAAGCGCTTTAAGATTAAAGACAGGAGGATAAGTGATGAGTGAGATCGATGTAAATTACTTGTTATCGCAACTACGTACAAATGCACTTGAAGCTAAAGGTGTTGATCGTACAAGTGGTGTATCTGGAAATCCAACCGGACTCGATTTTTCTGAGTCCCTGAAAGATGCGATTAATCAGGTTAACTCAGTTCAAAAGGAATCTGGAAGATTGAAAAATGATTTTACGATGGGCGATAAGAACGTTGATCTGGTGGATGTGATGGTGGCGTCCCAGAAGGCAAGTGTCTCTTTTCAGGCGATGGTTCAGGTTCGTAATAAATTGATTTCTGCTTATCAGGATGTGATGAGTATGCCGATTTAACCGCTTTAGGTTAAATAGTATTAACGCTTTGATGTATTGAAAAAAGAGACAATTATGGCACTAGTAAAGACTGATGATGTAGTACTCCCCTCAAGAGGGTTTAACGGTTTATCGCTATTGCGACAGTTAGGTTTGATGGTTGGCCTGGCTGCGAGCGTGGCGATAGGTGTTGCGATTGTGCAGTGGTCACAGGACCCCAGTTTTCGAATACTCTACAGTAACCTGTCAGAACAAGACTCAGCTGATATCGCTAACTCACTTCAATCAGCTGCCATTCCATATAAGGTTGATCCTAATACAGGTGCAATTTTAGTTGCTGGGAATAGTGTGCATGAAGCTCGTCTCAAGCTTGCATCGCAGGGCCTGCCACGTGGTGGCGGGGTTGGTTTTGAAATGCTCGATAAGGACCAGGGCTTTGGTGTGAGTCAATTCATGGAAAGTGCACGCTACCAACGTGCACTCGAAGGTGAGCTAGCGCGCACCATTGGCTCTTTGAATAGAGTGCGTGGCGCGCGTGTTCATCTGGCTATTCCCAAGCAGACGGCATTTGCGCGTGCTCGCAAAAAGCCGAAGGCATCGGTTACTGTGGATTTGTTTGCGGGACGCATTTTAGAAGAGGGACAGATCTCGGCGATTAGTCATATGGTGGCTGCTAGCATTCCGAGCCTTGAGGTGAATGATGTGACTGTGATCGACCAAAAAGGACGTTTGCTGACCTCGGCTGATTCATCGTCTGATATGCGTGTTAGTTCAACCCAGTTCAACCATCGAAAGCGTCTTGAAGATTATTATATTAAAAGAATTGAAGGCATCTTAAGCCCGATCGTTGGCGAGGCCGGGGTGAGAGCACAGGTCTCTGCAGACCTTGATTTTACAGTGACTGAGCAGACACAGGAGAGTTTTAATCCAGATTTACCGGCCGTACGAAGTGAACAAACGCTTGAAGAACGCCGTTCGGGTTCTCAGTCATTAGGTGGTGTACCTGGAAGCTTGACCAACCAGCCGCCGAATAATGCAACTGCTGCAACACCAGAAGGTTCTAGTGCGCCCATTAGTTCAACGATTCGAGCGACACGCAACTACGAACTGGATCGAACCATTAGCCATATTCGTAGTGGTGGCGGTGATATTAAGCGTCTTTCAGTCGCGGTGGTACTGGATGATAAGCAGTCGCTAGATGAGAATGGTGATGCGGTACGTGTGCCATTAACGGCTGAAGAAGTGGCGCGTATTACGAGTCTGGTAAAAGAAGCGATTGGCTTTAATGGTCAACGAGGGGATAGTGTCAATGTCATCAACTCATCATTTAAATTACCTGATGAAGTAGAGCCGCTACCTGAGCCCTCATTTATGGACACCCCTGGTCTATGGGATACAGGTAAGCAGGTGTTAGCAGGTGCTGTGATCTTCTTTTTATTGTTTGGTGTGCTGCGCCCAGTGCTGAGAGAGCTAGCTGCAAAAGGTCAGACGATGCCTGCTCAGGCAATGATTCAGGGACAGTCTAGTGCTGTGATGCAGAATGATCAATTGACTTTGTCGGCGGATGGCGGCGGGAATCCACAGCAGCAAAACTATGAGAGTAATTTGAGCACGGCACGAACGCTCGCGACGCAAGATCCTAAGCGTGTCGCACAAGTCGTTAATAACTGGGTGGCGACTGATGGCGGATAAAAAAGAAGAGTTAAGCGGGGTTGATAGAGCCGCGATTCTATTGATGAGTCTTGGTGAGCAGGAAGCGTCAGAGGTATTAAAGTATATTGGCCCTAAAGAAGTTCATCGCATTAGTGCTGCAATAGCGACACTAAAAAATATTTCGCAAGATCAGGCCGATGGTGTGTTGGGGGAATTTTGTAAAACGGCTGATAATGAAACAACACTCGGTGTGGGTTCCGATGAATATCTAAAAAATGTATTGGTCAAGGCCTTAGGTGAAGATAAAGCAGGCAGTGTGATTGATCGCGTTTTGATGGGAACCAATTCATCAGGTTTGGAGCAACTTAAGTGGATGGATCCACGTGCTGTGGTTGAGGTGATTCGACTTGAACATCCTCAAATTATATCAGTGGTGCTTTCGTATCTTGATGCCGAACAGGCCGCGGAGGTGATTGGGCTTTTACCTGAGAAAGTGAGGTTGGATGTGCTGCTTCGTGTGGCAACGCTCGACCGACTCCAGCCAACGGCACTGGAAGAGTTAAACAATGTGATTGAAAAGCAGTTTGTTGGAAACTCAGCGGTTAAGTCTTCAACCGTTGGTGGCGTGAAAACGGCGGCTAACATTCTTAACTTCATGGATAGTGCGGAAGAAGGCTTAATTATGGATCAGATAACTGAGTTTGATAATGAACTTGGTGAAAGTATTCAGGACCTGATGTTTGTTTTTGCTGACCTGTCCGAGATTGACGATCGTGGAATTCAGGCGCTGTTGAGAGAGGTCTCTTCAGAAACATTAGTGCTTGCACTGAAGGGCTCCGAGCCAGATATGCAATCGAAGATATTTGATAACATGTCAAAACGAGCTGGTGAAATGCTGAAAGATGACCTGGATGCACGTGGCCCAGTGAAACTGAGCGAAGTGGAAGCAGCACAGAAAGAGGTGCTTGCGATTGCAAGACGTATGGCAGAGTCTGGTGATATTCAGTTAGGTGGTAAGAGCTCGGAAGAATATGTCTAATCGGATTATTCTTTCGGAAGATTCAGAGGATTGTTCACGCTGGAAACTACCGGAAGTGGGCAGTGGTAGTGCGAATACTGCGCGCCAGGCGGCTAAGGAGCCGACACAGAAAGATATTGAGGCGCGCCGTCAGCAAGGTTATGACGAGGGCTTTGCCAGGGGTAAGCAGGAAGGTGTGGTCGCCGGTCAGAAGAAGTTGAATCAAGAGGCGCAAAAGCTGGTTCAAATTGCGGAGCAGCTCTCCAGGCCATTGGCGGAGCTTGATGAAGATGTGGTCGATGAGCTGGTAACATTGGCGATGACCATTGCCAAGCATATGGTACGTCGTGAAATTAAAACCAACCCAGGTGAAATCGTTGCGGTGGTGCGCGAGGCAGCGGCTCTGCTGCCATCGACATCTCGCACGATTAAAATATTTTTGCATCCAGAAGATGCTGCGTTACTTAAAGAATCACTATCGATCTCTGAGCAAAGCGTTTGGGAATTGGTGGATGACCCCGCATTAACTCGAGGCGGCTGTCGTTTAGTCACGGAAAGTGCGCAGTTGGATGCCTCTATCGAAACGCGTCTGGCGGCAGTTGTGGCAGAGTTGATGGGCGGAGAACGTAAGGAGGATAGTGATAATGCATCCTCGTAGTCACATCTGGAAAGATCGTGTTGCCAGTTATCGTGAAAAGTTGGGTGAGCCACCAACATTAGTGGTTGAAGGTAAGTTAACACGCATGGTGGGTTTGACGCTGGAAGCAGTGGGTTGTCAGGTTGCGGTGGGCGGACGATGTTTGATTAGTAGTATTAGTTCTCAGCCGATTGAGGCGGAGGTGGTTGGTTTCTCGGGTGATAAAACTTTTTTGATGCCCAGTGGCGAAGTGCAGGGGATTGTACCGAACGCAAAGGTGGTACCTTCTGCGCAGGCCTATGAGGCAATGGTGGGTAAGCAGATGTTGGGTCGTGTGGTCGATGGGGCGGGACGGCCGCTGGATGATAAGGGGCCGATGTTAACGGATACAAGTGTACCGTTGAGCGCGCGTCCTATGAATCCGCTGCGTCGCCCACCCATTCGTGAGCCACTTGATGTTGGCGTGCGGGCGATTAATACCATGTTAACCGTCGGCCGTGGCCAACGTCTGGGTCTGTTTGCAGGTAGTGGCGTGGGTAAAAGTGTTTTGCTGGGCATGATGACGCGTTATACCAATGCGGATGTGGTCGTAGTGGGTTTGATTGGTGAGCGTGGTCGAGAGGTGAAAGAGTTTACTGATCATATCCTCGGTCCGCAGGGAATGGCGCGTGCTGTCGTTGTCGCGACACCGGCTGATAACCCGCCTTTGATGCGGATGCATGGTGCGATGCTGGCAACGAGTATCGCTGAATATTTTCGTGACCAGGGAAAACGTGTTTTATTGTTAATGGATTCTCTGACTCGCTATGCGCAGGCGCAACGTGAAATTGCATTGGCGATTGGCGAACCACCTGCCACCAAGGGTTATCCACCTTCCGTGTTTGCCAAGTTACCGCAACTGGTAGAACGTGCGGGTACGACAGAGAACGGCGGTTCAATCACGGCTTTTTATACGGTACTCGCAGAGGGTGATGACCAACAGGACCCGATCGCTGATGCCGCGCGTGCCATTCTCGATGGCCATTTTGTATTGTCGCGTAAACTTGCCGATGCGGGGCATTATCCAGCGATCGATATTGAGCAATCGATTAGCCGTGTGATGACAGAGATCATCACTGATTCGCATCAAAAAGAGGTGATGCGTTTTAAACAGCTCTACTCCTGTTATCAACAAAATAAAGATTTGATTAATGTGGGTGCCTATACGCGTGGCAGCGATCCTGAAATCGATGAAGCGATAGAATTCTACCCATATCTGAGAGACTTTTTACAGCAAAATGTCTCAGAGTCGGTGAACCTGAAAAGCGGTATGCAACAGTTAACAGCACTACTCAATCGTCCAATGCCTGTTGCCAATGCTGTGTTACCGCCGCAATAGTTGGCGAATTGAGCTGAATATAATTTCATGTTGAAATCAAAACGCCTACAGCCAGTGATTAAAGTCGCTCAATCTCGTGAAGATGATGCCGTGCTGGCATTAAATGAGTATCGCAAAGTGATTGATCAGCATCAGGCGAAATTGATCGAACTGCGCCAGTATCACGCAGAATATACCCAGCGTTTAAATGATAGTGGCCGTACTGGGCTCAACATTGCACAGATAAATGACTATCGAAACTTCATCGCGCGTCTCGCGGTGGCGGTAAAGCAACAGGAAGAACTGCTTGAATCGTGTGAAGTTGTGCTGAAAGAGAAGCATGATGCCTGGATGCTGACACGTGTACACCACCAGGCGCTTGATAAAGTGGTTGACCGCTATCAGGAGCAAGAGCATCAGGAGAGTGAAAAGCGTGAGCAAGCCGAAAGTGATGAGCGTGCTCAGCGAATGGGGAGAGGTGGTCACTCGAAATAAAAATTCGCTAGCCTCTCTGGCATAATCTTTGCTCTGTCTCTTACGTAAGCAATTTGTTTGAAGAATACAGGAGACGCGAGAGAACGTTTATGCAGGGCTTAGTTACCAATTTAGCATCTGGCTTTAGTGCCACCGATAGCTCGCTACAGGCCACAAATGGCTTAAATAGCGCTGTTAACGGTGCTTCTGCTGATAAAAATGGCTCTTCTCCGTTGTTTTCTAATCTACTCTCTTCAGCTGCTCAGTCTGAGCAAGCGAAGTTCCAGTCCCAGGGAATGAATGCATTTGATGCACAATCGTTGCCGCTTGAGCGGCAATTATTGCCGCCCGGTGTCACCATGGGGCTGACTAATCGCAGCGCCAGTGCTTCACTGAATATTGCCGAGCAAACTGATGCTCAGCAGGGAGTTATCGGCGATGAAACATTACCAGGTGATTTAGATGCCAGTAAACAGGCATTTGTATCGCCGGTAGTCGTGGCTGAAAATATGATGAGACCTCAGGATCTCCCTGGACAGATGGCGGGTTCTGGTGCCGTTGCCGCTCAACTGGGTGGTCACGGTCAGAGTAAATTGCAACAAGATTTAATGATGAGACAGTTAGCGGGAGCGCCGTTAGAAAATGCGGCTGGTGATCTCGCTGGCTCACGCCTTGTGCCACAATTAGAGAGCAGCGCGATGGTGGGCAGTGGGGCTCAGCTTTCAAATATGCTGCGTGATGCGATGTTAATGAAGCAGCAATCAAGTGGTGGTGAAGGTAAAATTGGTGACTCTTCTTTTAGTAGTGCGCTAGGCAATCTGACGACATTGAGCAGTGAAGCCAAGGCCAGTGGTGAAGCTAAATCGCTAATGCAGGCATCGATCAATACCCCTTTTTCTCAGCAGGCTGGTTGGGGAGAGGAAGTGGGAAGTCGGGTCAAGTGGATGGTGAATAGTCAGGTGCAGTCCGCTGAGCTGAAGATGAACCCAGCCAATCTCGGCCCTGTAGAAGTGAAAATCAGTGTTCAAAATGATCAAACAACGATTCATTTTAGCGCTCAGAATGGTGCGGTGCGTGAGGCATTGGATGCCGCGATGCCACGTTTACGTGAAATGCTGGGTGATAATGGGGTGAATCTGGCTGATGTGGATGTCTCTGACCAGTCATTCGCACAGCAGCAAAAGGCGTTTGAACAAGGCAGTGGTGCGGCGGGTGATGAGTATGCCGCTGGTGATGAGCCTGACGGTGATGTCGAAGGGGCATTGGAGAGCGATGAAGGTGAGATGCTGCTCTCTTCTAAAATGGTGGATTATTACGCCTGATCAAATTGCCCAGTGGAATAGCACGCTGGCTTTTCTATTGTGACTTCAAAATTAACTTACATCTATGCGAACGATGCGCTTGCGGTGTAAAATAGCGCGTATTTATCCGGGGTCAGTTAATGAAGGTTGAAGACGAAAAAGTAGTCCAGTTTCTTTATGAGTTGAAAGATGAGCAGCAGACGGTGCTTGAGTCAACGGAAGGGGAGCCGGTCGCTTACCTGCATGGCTTCAAAAATATGATGGCAGGGCTTGAAAACGCATTAGCGGGTAAAAGTGTTGGTGATAAATTTAGTGTGACCTTATCCCCTGAAGAGGGTTACGGCGAGCGCGTAGAGGGTTCTGTTCAGCGAGTACCCGTTAAGCATCTGCAAGGCGCAAAGAAATGGAAGCCGGGTATGGTTGCCACGGTTGAGACTGAGCAGGGTAGTCGCCAGGTCACTGTAATTAAGATGGGTAAGTTCATGGTGACGGTGGATAGTAATCACCCCTTCGCCGGTAAAACACTCACCTTTGATATCGAAGTGGTGGATGTGCGTGATGCGACCGGCGAAGAAATTGCCCATGGCCACGCGCATGGTGCGGGCGGGCATCACCACTGATTCGCTGTTGATGACGTTGCGATATTAAACGCTAGCGCCTGGCGTTTAATATCGCGCCAATTTCCTCATCAGTGAGGACTATCGGGTTGGTCTTCATGCTGCTACCGCGAGCGTTTTTAATAATGCGTTCAAAGTCCGCTTCGTGAATGTGATAGGCCGACAGGCGAGGCAGTTTAAGTTGATCTACCCATTGCCGTAGCAGTGTGATCAGCGCCGTGTGTGCACTGGCCTGTTCTGAAAACTGTTCCCCGGTTAGCCACTCAGCGATCTCAGCATATTTCTTTAATGCAGGGTTGTTGGGTTCTCGTTGTTGCATCGACTGAATGTTGATTGCCGTTGCTTCAGCAAGCAGGGTGCCGCACACCACACCGTGTGGAATGGGAAAAAAGGCACCGAGCGGTGATGCCAGGCCATGCACTGAACCGAGTCCAACCTGCGCCAGCGTGATGCCCGAAAGCCAGGCCGCATAGGCCATTTCACCATGGGCTTTGGTGGCGGTTGCGCCATTGTCATACCACTCAAATAGCGCATCTTTAGCGAGTAACAGACCACTGCGCGCGAGTGAATCGGTGAATGGATTTGCTTTGGTGGAGGTGTACGATTCGATCAGTTGTGTCATCGCATCCATGCCGTTAGCGGCGATCAGTGCGGGTGGGCAGCTGGCTAGCAGGCGCGGGTCGAGGATGGTGTATTCTGCGACAAGTTTGTCATCACGAAAAGATTTTTTAAAACCATTGTCGCCATGCTGACTCAACACTGCATTTTTTGTCGCTTCACTGCCTGTTCCGGCAGTAGTGGGAATTGCGATAAAGGGGGTAGTGGGGCCCTGATAAGAAAGCTCGGGGCCGACACCTTCAAGAAAGTCCATCACTGAATGGTCTACTTTCAGCAGGCCAGCAATTGCCTTGGCAGCGTCTAGTGCGCTGCCGCCGCCGAAGCCAACGACACAATCGATATTATCGTGGCGATGTTTGGCGCTAATCTGATCGACTAATTGAGGAGATGGCTCATGATTAATTGAGGCAAACAGGCAGTCGACATTATTGCTCTTCAATTGTGCAAGCAGTGCTTGCCAAAGTGGCGACTGATGCAGTGATTGCTTGCCGGTGATGAACAGTACACGCTGACCAAATGTCTGGATTATCGCGGGTAGTTTATCGAGGCATCCTTCGCCAAATTCAACACGTGGCAGTCGTGCAATGGAAAATTGCATTGATTATTATACCTTTGGAAAGAGTCCTAATTGAGATTCGCCTCTGCGTGGTGAGGCCATCCAGTCAGCCACTGTCTCGCGCCAGCTAAGATAATGCGCGGTTTCTTTATGTTGACTGGCGGCAGTCTCATCGACATAGGCTTCGTATAGAGTAAAACGACTGGCATCTTGCGGCGATTGAAGCAGATCAAAACGTCGATTGCCGGGTTCCTGAATCGATGCCTTGTGATTGAGCTCAGTGGCTGCAATAAAATCACTGATGTGTAACTGCTTGACGTGAATATGAACCAGCGTTACATGCATAGTCGCGCTTCCTGATTGTAAAGTGAATCTGCAAAGTGTAGCAGTTTTGCCTGCGCCTGTTTTAGTGCAGGCAATAAAAAGGGGTGATAAATCACCCCTTGTGCAAAGCCGTTTGATCGTTGCTTATGCTAGCAGCAGCCACCGCCAGGTTTGGTACCTTCAATGCTGGCTGAGACAACGTAGTCGGTGACGTTGTGGTCTGGTGCCCAGTCACGAATGAACTCCTTTGATTCATCTTTAGGCTCAATACGGACGTCGCAGAATCCAGCGTCTTTGATCATCGCTTCAAGCTCGCTGACCAAAGAGGCGTTACCCATGCAGCCGGCAATCAATGCCGGGTCATTGCGCATCTCTTCAGGTAGTTCAACGGTCGCTACGACATCAGAGATAGCAAGGCGACCACCCGGTTTAAGTACGCGGAAGGCATCGCTAAAGACCTGTGGTTTATTGGGTGAGAGGTTAATCACGCAGTTTGAAATGATGACATCAATGGTTGCATCCTGGATTGGCAGGTGTTCGATTTCACCAAGGCGGAATTCGACATTTTTGAATTGCCCTTTTTCGGCGTTATTACGAGCCTTGCTGAGCATGTCGGGTGTCATGTCAATGCCAATAACATGGCCTGTTTCGCCGACTTCATGGGCGGCAAGAAAACAGTCGAAGCCGCCACCAGCACCCAGATCAACAACGGTCTCTCCCGCTTTGAGTGATGCGATCGCGCGAGGGTTACCGCAACCGAGCCCCATATCTGCGCCACTCGGTGCTTTGGCCAGGTCTTCTTCACTATAGCCAATGCGAGTGGAAATCAGGGTGTTGATTGCGCTGTCATCGGATACGCCACAGCAACTGCTTTCAATGCCGATTGACTCGTTGTTGTTCTCTGCGCGAGCAACTTGTCCGTATGCATCGCGGACGCTTTGACGGTGTGCATCCTGGTCGGCATGAGTGGTGTCACTTTCTGGGCCACAGCAGCTTGATTTGGTCATGATTATTTCCTCTGATAATAATTAACGGTTGTGCGTTGTTGAGCTAACCAGTTGGGGTTGGTTGAAAGAATGTGCTTAACTTTTCCAGCTTAGCTGCGTCGACCCAGCATTCAACATTTTTTCCTTTGCGTTCCATTTCAACGAGTCCAGCACGGTTGAGTTCTTTCAGGTGGTGGGAGAGCGTTGAGGGGGCAATATCAAGCCCTTCGCCAAGCTCGCCAACACAGTAGCGAACAGCGGCGGCAGGACTGCACTTGGTGCCAGGAGCACAGCAATTCATCAGGCGATTAAAGAGCGCTAGCCTGTTGGGGTTGCTAAGTGCTTTGAACGCCTCAGCTAGCCATGGGTTTTCTTTTTCATAATTCGACATATTTCGAATTATCGGCCTGTTGATTGTTGATGTCAAGCCTATCGAGACGAATGAGTCTGTTTTGAACAATGGAGAGGATGGTGGGCTAGCTACAATGGTTTAGTCCAGGGTGAGGACTGGGGAAGGGGAAAGAGGGGGCTACTTAATAAGCTCTTTAGGTTGCCCGAAGTAGTAGCCCTGAGCATAGTCGACACCGAGGGTTTTGAGTTTTTTAAGCACCTCTTCACTCTCAACAAATTCAGCGATGGTTTTCATGCCGACTACATGGCCAATGTCATTGATTGAGCGTACCAGTGCAAGGTCCATTGGATCATGGGTAATGTCTTTTACAAAACCACCGTCAATTTTAAGGAAGTCGACGGGCAGATTTTTTAAGTATAAAAATGATGACATGCCTGAGCCGAAATCATCAAGGGCAAAGCGGCAGCCTTTTTTCTTCAGTGCGCGGATAAAGCGTGTCGCACTCGTCAGATTAACAATAGTCGCTGTTTCAGTGATCTCAAAACAGATCTTACCTGGGGGAACGTTGTATTTCTCAAATAAATTGGTGGCGTATTGCAAAAACTTATCATCGCCAACAGAATGACCAGAGAGGTTGATGGAGCACATTTCAAGATCGGTCAGGGCGTCCTTGCTATCACTCAGCCATTCAAAAATAGTTTTAATCACCCAGCGGTCAAGCTTGGGCATCAGGTTGTATCGTTCGGCAGCGGGCAAAAAAGAGTTCGGCATGGCGAGTGCGCCTTCTTCATCTTTCATGCGAATCAGCACCTCGTAGTGATCACCTGTGGCCAGGGTCTTGCCGATGGGGGTGATGTCCTGGCGGTAAAGGGTGAAGTTATTGTCTTCAAGCCCTTGTGTGATACGAGATACCCAACGCATTTCACCGTGGCGTTGTGCCACAGTGGTGTCATCTTCTACGTAGCTGTGGATGCGATTGCGTCCAGCTTCTTTTGCAGCGTAGCAGGAACTGTCGGCAATACTCATCACAACGCCCAGGCTGCCACTGCTCTTGTTGATAGGAACCAGTCCAATGCTCACGCCAACAACAAAGCTGTTTCCTTCCCAGGTGAAGCGATAAGATTCGACTGCTTCGCAGAGGCCTTCCGCGACATTTCGTGCTTCATCTGAGGCGCAATATTCAAGCAGGACTGCAAACTCATCGCCACCAAGTCTGGCAAGCGTGTCATGTTTACGCATCCGTGACTGTAACAGTGAGGTGATCTGGCGGAGTAACTCGTCACCGGCGGCATGACCACAGGTGTCGTTGACAACCTTGAATTGATCAAGGTCCATGTAGAGCAGGGCATGGTCATACTGATTCATGCGTGCCTGCTCGATCGAATGATCTAGTCGTTCTTCAAATTCACGCCGGTTAATGAGTCCAGTTAATGCGTCATGACGAGCCTGGTAGATTAACTGCTGCGACAATTTACGTGACTCGGTGACATCATGGAATACCATAACAACACCAATAAGCTCGCCACCCTGATTTCTGATGGGAGCAGCCGAATCTTCAATAGCGATTTCACTTCCATCTTTACGGATAAGAACGGTGTGATTGGCCAGTTCAACGATGCGCCCTTCACTGATGCAGCGCTCAACTGGGTTGACTGATTTTTCACGGGTTATTTCGTTAATGATTCTAAATATATGCTCAACAGGCTGGCCTTTTGCTTCTTCCTGGCACCAGCCAGTCAGGTTCTCAGCAACGGCATTAAGATAGTCTATTTTGCCATGAATATCGGTGGTGATGACGGCGTCACCGATCGATTCAAGGGTGACCTGGGCACGTTCTTTTTCTTCAAATAGCTCTTTTAGTGCAATATCTCGCTCCTGCTGGCGCTGCGAGATTTTGTCTATCATGTTATTAAAATCATCATACAGTGTGCCGATTTCATCGTTACTCTGCTTTTCGGCGCGGAAGGTGTAATTTTCATCCTGAGCAATTTTATGTGTGGCTTCCGTCAGCTTAATAATTGGGCCCGAGATAATGGCCTGAAGGCGGCTTGCCAGGTAGTATGAAATCGCAATGAGTCCAAGCATGATATACAGGATGGTTAACAGATAGGTGTTAACTTTTTCGTCAAGTGCATGGGTTGAAACGCGAAGATAAATATAACCGTAGAGCTCGTCCCGATAGGTAATGGGTTGATGGACGTGTAGCCATTTTCCTTCATATTTGACGAGCGCTGTTTTTATTAGCGTAGGCGGCGATACCATCATTTCGCTGCCGTTTTTATTGTAGGTTGCGAATAGCGTATCGTCATGGTCGTAGATAATGGCGTTAACTACGGAAGGGATCGAGTTGAACCGTTCTAATATCTCCTTAGCCCCTTCAGGATCAGAGAAGGCTAATGGGCTGACGCTTTCATCGCCAACAAGGCGAGCGTTAATGATGCTGTTATTGCTAACATCAAGTTTAAATTCATAGATGTCATTGTAGATAATGACGCTAAAACCGATCGTCATTACCGTGCTGGTAGCGATCAGGATAATTGCGATGAGTTTTTTTCTGATGGAGAGGTTTTGTAGCATGCTCATACGCTAATCCTCCCCGACTATTTTGGCGACTGAAAGTAATTTGTAACTAATGTACAGCTCGGACTCTTTGACCGCGAGTTCGTTTATTTCAAAGCGAATCTTCTGATTCCTGGACATGAAAAAATTGATCATGACGCCTTTCTCGGCAAAGCCTTCCGTATCTGAGATGGTGAGAGTGGGCGTGTCTCGTGTCAGCTCCAGAATGCTGTTAAGCGTTTCATCTGAGGTGTCAGAAATAAACAATAAATGGGGTTTTTGTATTTCACTGGGATTGTTTATGTCTTGAATGCTTACCTTTTTCCCCTGTATTTTCTGTGTCTGATAGATATTCCGGAGTAACTCTGAAAATTCAGGGTTGCCCATGACGCTGATAATGAATGATTCGGGGCTGTTTTTTTGTGATGTATCTTCTGGCCAATCGATAAAACGCGTGAAGCGTTCAAGAAATACTGCTTTTAGTGTGTATTCGCGAACATCAAAATTGGCGGCATAACTTGCGTTACTTAATAGCAATGTGGCTATCAGTAGTACCAGTTTTAGATAGAGTCGTGCCATGGGGGCGATGGGTGGCCGTGACGATGCATTATTATTGGCATCGTAATCTATAAACTTCAATGGGCGCATTTTTTGTATTGTTTTTTTACTAGTCGTCTAAATAGGCGCAGGGTATGCCACTGGTTTATTGGCTGGTTAGATATAAATGCTATCGATCCTGCGATTATTTTCTTTAATCATGCATGTTACAGGTCAGTCATAAATCAGTAAATCTCTAATGTTAATTTTTTATTGGTTGTGAGTATTTTATTGTTGTTGTTAGTTTTAAGTCTTGTGACTATTCTGCTCCCTTATTTTTTATACGCGTTCGCACATGGTGATAGAGATTAAACATGTTTAAATAATATCTATTTTAAGTGGGTGGCGATTGGGTTGTATAAGGTTGCTATGCGGGGTGGGTAACACTTATGCTTTATATTAAAGATGTGTTAGAAATTGCAGCTATTCTTTTAACACCTTTATTGAACGGACGACATTTAAAGGTGGTAATCAGAAATTTATTATTTGATATCGTGATTTAGGTGAGCTTACGGATGAGGTTTGGTGTGATTTGAATGTGTTACATGAAATAAAGATCAATCGTCTGTTTGGGTATATTAATACCTTATTCAATGTTGTGGGTGAACCGGTTAGTCTTCAACTACCGCATGTCGATTTTGCTGCAACGGCAACATCAGTTGATGCTCAAGGTTATGTGGTTAATAATACCATTGAGCTACTAGAATTTGACTATGGGAAACTTTATTCGCATGAAAGGCCCTGTTTGCTAGATATTCATATTGATGGTGATGAGGTGTCGCCTATGGGTGTTAGGATAAAGACGCTTAATCGATAAGGATGTTGAGGAGGAAATTGATTGTGACAGAGAGTGTAAAAGATCGACAGCATCAAAAAGTGACATCGCGTAACGATGTCTTTGCTGAAAAAATCTCAACGCGTATCTGGGAAGAGCTTCCATCTGCTGAAAACCCCTATATCGCTGAAAGTAACCGCTGTCATGGTTATGACTTGATTGAGTTAATGCAGCAAAAAAGCTATGTCGATATGTTTTATCTGCTTTTCAGGGGTAATCTTCCTTCAGCAGATGAGCGCCAATTATTAGAACGGTTGATGATTGGCTTGATTAACCCTGGGCCGCGTCATCCTGCCACAAGGGCGGCGATGAATGCTGGCGTGGGCAAGAGTGACCCTCAGAATGTTTTGCCGATTAGTTTGACGATTATGGGCGGTGAGCATCTGGGGGCTGGTGAGGTTGAGGGTGCGATGCGTTTTTTGCGGAAGCATCGAAAAGCGGATCCTGTTCAGACTGCCGAATCGCTCCTTGTTGAATTGGCGGACATGCGTCCTGAACAGGGCGATTGGCATATTGCCCCTGGGTTTGGGAGTCGTTTTGGCGGGGTTGATCTCACGCCATCTAAATTAGCCGAAACACTCGTTGAGTGCCCAGGTAATAGTGCGTTGCTTGACTGGGGTTGTGCGTTCTCATCTGCCCTGAATAAAGAGGGAATGGGGTGGCTAAGCGTAGGGCTTGCTGCTGCCGTTTTTGCCGACCTCGGCTTTCATCCTCGTTATGGGGCTGGGTTATTTCAGTTGCTATCGGCACCAGGACTACTTGCGCATGGAATGGAGCAGGCTAACAAACCGATTACCGCCATGCCATTTGTGAGTGATAACGCGTATGTCATCGATTATGAATAAACAGGATACCTCGCTGTGGGATCAGCAGCGCAATAAGATTATTAGTAAAAAAGGTGGCTGGATTATTGGCGAAGGTGTCTATTGCCACGGCTTTGACATGATGAAGGAACTCGTGGGAAAGGTCTCCTACATGCAAGTGGTGATGTTAAACGCGACTGGTAGATTGCCAGAACGGCGTGTTGCCGATTGGTTTGAAGCGGTGCATATCTGTCTGAGCTGGCCCGATTCGCGCATCTGGTGTAATCATATTGGTGCGCTAGGTGGCACCATGCACACTTCGGCTGTGGCTGCGACGACCGCAGGGGTATTGGCGACTGATTCGAGATCGTATGGTGTTAAACCATTAAAAGAGGGTGTTGCCTTTATTCAAATGGCGATGAGTTCACTGAAGCGTGGCTTGTCAGTAGCTGATATCGTAACAACTGAGTGCGATAAGCATGGTGGTAAGCCCTTTATTATGGGCTATGCAAGACCCATTGCTAAAGGGGATGAACGTGTGCCTGCAATGGAGCTTGTAGCCGATAATTTAGCCTTTTCACCGGGGGAACACCTGAAATTAGCTTATGAAGTGGATAGAGAGTTAATGGAACGTTTTAATGAGGGGATAAATATTAATGGTTATGTCTCTGCCTTCTTATCTGACCAGGGCTTTACCCCGGAAGAGGTTTATCGTTTGTTTGCGATGGTCGTTGCTAGCGGAGTGAATGCTTGTTATGTCGATATGCGTGATCGTCCGGCAGAGGCATTTTTGCCGTTAAGGTGTGATGATATTGATTTTCAGGGAAAGCCGCATCGAAACTTATGAGCGCTAAATATTTGTTACCCCGCGAACTAGTTTTGAGGATGTTTGGGCTGTTTAAGTTTGATATTCAATAACTAATGCTAGCTCCTCTAGAATAAAGCTTGTTGAAATAAGTTGAGATATGTAGGAATATTACTACAGATTGATACTTCTATTAGGGAGACCTTTTTTAGGTTTTAGTTTATTTTGAATTAAGTGTTGCCTGATAAGGGAAGTCAACCATGGATGTCGTCGTCGAAAACCAATGTTGATGGCGTATCTGAAAGAGGGATAGCAGCGAAATGAATAAAGAACGTAATACATCAGTGATAACCTGTGGATTAGTTGCTGCTTTAACGCTGTCATCATCAGTCCTTGCTGATATATCAACCGATGATATGTTTGATTTTTCTATGGATGAGTTGCTTGATATTGAAATTGAGATAGCGACAGGCAAACTCCAAAAATTATCGCGTGCGCCTGCTGTGGCCAATGTTATTACTGCTGCTGATATTAAGGCGATGGGTGTGACTGAGTTTCGGCAGGTACTGGATATGATTCCGGGTGTCCACTACTACCCCGATCCGCTTGGGCGCCTTGACCCTCATTTTTCGATTCGTGGTATTCACACAACGGATAATTCTCAGGTTTTAGTGCTCGTTGATGGGCATGATATTACGTATTCTGTTACAGGCTCTTCTCCTTCCGGTTTTCGTATGGCGGTCGCTAACATTGCTCGGGTTGAGGTAATGCGTAGTCCAGGTTCTGCACTCTATGGTGCAGATGCGTTTGCAGGTGTAATCAATGTGATTACCAAGAGCGCCTCTGATCTTAGTGGCACTCAATTTGGCTGGCGCCGTGGCTCATTCAATACGCAGGATGTGTGGTTGCAGAATGCAGCGCGCTTAAATAATGAATGGGATCTTAACTTTAGTCTTGAAAGCAGTGATAGTGATGGAGACGATGGCAGGGTTATTGAGTATAATGATCAAAATTTCGGATTTACAGGGCAAGCACCACTAGAGACAAACTACGATTACACTAATACTCAAGTGTCTTTGAGTAATAGTGATTGGACTTTTAAGCTTTGGAATTGGAGTCTTAATGATGGGGGGACTGGGCAAGGTGCGGCTTCTATTCCTAGTGAAACTGATTTTGATAAAACTGAGTTGAACCTACTGGATATCCAAAATAAAAAACAAAATGTGTTGCCTGGCCTGGGTATTGACTCGCGTTTTAGCTATGAAGTACAGGAGTCTGACTCCCAATTTTTAATATATCCTGCTTTTGGTCCATTTGTTGATGGGGTGAAAGGAACTCCAGGAGGCACTCAGCATAAAGCTTCTTTTTCTATTCGAGCAGATTATGCTGGTTTTCAAGGACATAATCTTCTTGTCGGAGTTGGAGTAGAATGGGTTGAGGTGGATCCACGAGAAGTCAAAAACTTTAGTCCAGGCTTGGTGCCATTTGGATCAATGGTCGATGTGACTGGTGACCCGGCAAATGTCTTTATGCTGAAACAAGCAAGAACAGTGAACCATCTATTAGTTCAGGATGAGTGGGAAGTAAATGATGCATGGGCGGTAACGGCTGGGATTCGTTATGATGATTACTCTGACTTCGGCAATACCACTAACCCCCGGTTAGCTGTTGTATGGCGCGCGCATCAAAAACTCACCACAAAACTACTTTATGGCCGTGCTTTTCGTGCCCCGTCATTTAGCGAACTCTATTTTATCAATAACCCTAGCGCTCTTGGTGATGTGAATGTAAGCGCAGAGAGTATAGACACTTATGAAGCGGTGATCGACTATCGACCCACAAGAACGTTTAATTTGGTGTTAAGCATTTTTGATTATCGGATCGAAGACTTAATTGATAGAGCACCTGGTGTGCCTGCTCATAATATTGGTAAGCAGGACGGGCATGGTTTTGAGCTTGAGGCTAACTGGCATGTCAGTTCGAAGCTGCAATTACGAGGTTTTTATGCGTTTCAAAATGCTGAGGATGGGTTGACGGGTGCTGATATACCGAATGCACCTCAACAGCAGTTTTATACCAATCTTCATTGGAGTTTTAAACCTCAGTGGTCGTTAGGCACGCAGTTAAAAGTGATTGCAGACCGGGAGCGGGCTGTGGGTGACCCTAGAGCTGATATTTCAGATTTTACTGTGGTGGATGCGACATTAAGGCGGCGTAATGTGCTGCCCAATATGGATGTTTCGTTTTCATTCAGAAATATATTTGATGAAGATATTAGAGAGCCTTCAACCTACGATGCCAGTAATTCTCGGGGAGCAACAGTTGCCAATGACTTTCCGATGGCGGGACGGAGCGCTTATGTTGAGGCAACTTTTGGCTTTTAGGACGTCTCTGATTAATTGCCTTATCTGTCAGGCGACCGCAGGAAGTGCCTCTTGGTACGAGCAACGCGTGACGGACTGGAAGTCCAAATCCTTTAGGGCGGCAATCTCGACGCTATATGAATCATTGAGTTAAGAGATTACTTCGTCGTTTCGCTCCTCGTAATGAAAATTAATCAGAGCTTTCTTAGTTGAGTATCGTCTCAACGTTGGCGCATTAGCAATAGGCAGGACGAACCGGGGTTAGTTTAGGGTGCTGTCTCATCGGAGAGACAAAACAGCATCCCATCTGCAGATTGTTTAAATTACCCGTTCATTGCCGCCATCAAGCGGAATATTGGCACCGGTGGTTTTTGAAAAGAGTGTGTCACACATCGCGGCCGCAAGGTCAGCTACATCACCTGAATTGATTTCAACTTTAAGCAGGTTTTTCTTTTTGTAATCTTCAACGCTCATGTTGTAGTGGTTCGCGCGGGACTCAAGCACCTCGTTGCTCCAGATGGCGGTGTCAAAAACGGCATCAGGATGGATGCTGTTAATGCGAATGTTATCGGCACTCCACTCTAATGCGGCCACGCGGGCTAACTGCCCAAGTGCTGCTTTAGATGCTGAATAGGCTGCTGCGCCAGGTCCGGGCGCCGCAACATTCTTTGAACCGATCACCACAACACGGCCACCCTTGTATGCGCGTGCGAGCAATGGATGGCACTGGCGCATGATGCGCAAGTTTGCGTCGAGGTTGACTGACATCACGCTTGACCAGAGTTCATCGCTAAGTGACTCAATTCTATTGCTCGCGGGAAAGATACCTGCATTGAGGACTAACATATCGATGCCACCAAAACGACGAACACCTTTTTCGATGGCATCAGTTAGTTGTTCTGCGGCGGTGATGTCGCATCTAATACCGATAAAATTCGCGCTTGTGTGAAGTGTCGTAATAGCCTCATTGATATCAAGCGCAATAACAGCGGCACCTTTTTTAATAAATTGCTCGACGCAGGCCTTACCAATCCCCGAGGCGGCACCTGTGATGAGCGCAACTTCACCTGAAAAAGCAGGTGTTGAACCCGATTTCTGTAATTTAGCCTGTTCGAGGCTCCAGTATTCAACATCAAAAATATCACTCGCTGGCAGTGCTTTATATCCACCGAGCTTTTCAGCACGTAAAATAATGTCGATCGTGTGACGATAAATATCAGCAACGATATCGCTCTCTTTACCACTTTTACCTAAGGTACATAGCCCTAGCTCAGCGTCGATGATCACACGCGGACAACTGTCGAGCATTGTTTTGGGCTCTTTGGCCAGGGGTGCTTGTTGATTAAAATAGGCGGTATAGGCAGCACCATATTGACTAATATCTTGCCCAAGTTGAGGTAAGCGCTTGGTTCGAATGACGTGATCCGGCGTCGCTGGGCCCGATTGGCTGATACTCTTAAGATCATTTCGTTGTGAAAAGGCAACGGCGTTACTTTCGGTGTGGCTGCTGAGTAACATCGATGTGCCTGCTGCGATAGATGCATTTCGGCGCAGTTGAGAGAGGGCGTCGATATCTGTTTTAGATGGCACTGCTGCCTGCTGGTTGTGATTAACTTGGCTGTCATTTACTTGCCAGGCATTATGTTGATGGAGGTATTCTTTGGCACGTGAAACAAGGTCTATCATTCGGTCATATGAGAGTTTGGCGGTCTCACCAAATGAGAAGACGCCGTGATTGAGTAGAATCATACCGATGGTTTTGTCTGTTGCTTCTTCGCGAAAACGTTCCGCGCACAAACGAGCGAGATCAAAACCGGGCATCACATAAGGGATAACGACGACGTCATCACCGTAAATTTCGCGGATGCGCGCTTCACCATCTTGAGTATTGGTAATTGAGATGACGTCGTTGGCATGGGTATGGTCAACAAATTTATGCGGAATAGTGGCGTGTAAAATCGCTTCAACAGACGGGGTTGGCGCGGATGCTCGCGTCATATGGGTGCGCAGTTCATTAACCATATCGATATCGGAGAGGTGTTCAAGGTTTGCCAGTTTAATAAGATGCTGTAATCGAACAGGTGAAAACCCTGGTGCTTCAATTGTCTCAAGGTCCCAGCCACTGCCTTTTACATAGAGAATCTCTTCACGTTCGCCGGTAATACTGGTCTCTTCAATCTTTACCGAGGTGTTACCGCCACCATGCAGCACTAATGTCTTATCTTGTCCTAATAAACGCGATGTGTAGACGCGAAGCGATAGATCATCCGTTAATTTTGCCGCTTCATCATTATTCCAGCGGTTGGTTATCTTGGTAGAGTCCATGGTTAATCTTGATCCTGGCTAGTGATTGCTTCTTATAACATTATGATTTACATAAGAAACATTGTTGAATATCGAGTAATTAAGAATTATATCGCAAAATCATGGTGTTATCTCTAATGGGCTGAAAATAAATGCCGATATCGAAAATGTGTCTATTCGAATAATTTGAATGGTATCGGGGAGATACGTGCGGTGCGAGTCCTACATTAAGGCTCTACTATTTAAGTTCGCATGTATGTTGGCAGGCTAATTGAAGTTTCATTATTTAGGTTTGATGATTAAAGTGAAAAGAGTCGTACAAGGATGCACTATCGTCTGTAGCGTCATTGTTATATTAATCATGACCTGGCAGCATAATCAGCAATTATCAGTGCTGAATAGTGGTTTTCAGCATGAAGAAGAAATCCACGCTGCACATATTATGACTTTGGTAGAAAGAGAGATCGAAGTTATTGAGCTGGAAATTGAAAAAGTACTGGTTCATCTTGCTCAATACAGCACAAACATCGACACAATTAATGCAGTGACCCTGGTGGATAGTGCCAAACAAGATGCAGTGTTGTTAACGCTGTTGGCACACATGCAGCAAGCTGTTTCACTTGATGCATTAATGGTGACTCAAAACACTGAAGTGTATTCGCTCCTGCCTTTAAAAGAAGATACGGCCAATAAAGTTCATCTTCAAAAGCATTATGAGTGGTTGTCTCAGAATAGTGTTGCCCTTGAGGTGAATGAGAGGCCTGCCATTATTAGCAGTAGAACAGGCAATAAATCGACCCATTTCTATTATTCTACTTTTTTACGTGGTCAGGCAGGTAACCATACGCCAGTGATGGCGACATTTATCGTAGATATCAAACAGCTGCAGGGCGCCTTATTGGGGGGGTATTATCTTCTACTGGATGGGGTTAAATATTTGCCGACGAGACCTCATGATCGTCATAGTCAAGTAGCTAACAGTAGTCATCAGGTGGCGCATGAGTTTCTCGGTACGATTGGCGATCATAAACTTTGGGGGAAGTGGGCTGTTGGCAGTGATTATGAGAGTGGGGCAAGAGAAGATATGTTTTCTGCCGTCAATAGAAATTACCAGGTCAATATCTTTATAGTCATTTTATTGGTTTTATTTCTGCTTGCTGTTATTGAGCTCACGATACGATCAGATAAATTAAAAAATATCCTTAATCAAAAGTTAATAGAGAAAATTGCGCTACGTGAATCTGAGCTAAATAAAGCAATTGCGAGTAGCGAGGCTGTTTGTACAGACTTAACCGAATGTGAGGTCAAATTACGTAGAATCATTGACTCCTCAACCGATGGCATCATCATATGTGATTCAAATAGCGTTATCAGCGATGTGAATCACGCCGTGAAAAGGTTGTTTGGTTATGAAAGAGATGATGTGATTGGAAAAAGTGTCGATTTTCTCTTTCCCGAATATGTTAACCAAATAGGCAGTGGTGATTCAATCATTGATTATGATGGGGAAAATCTTTTAGAAAAATTTATTGAAACAAATGCAATCTCAGAAGACAACCGTTTCATCGAAGTCGAACTATTTATTAATCACGCTAAAATAGGTGATAGCGAAACATTCATTGTTATGGTACGTGATATTTCAGACCGAGTGAAAAATCAAAATGAAATACGAGACGTTCAGCAAAATCTTCGAGCGGTGATTGATAACATAGCAGAAGGTATCATCACCTCAGATGAGGCTGGCAATATTATGACCTTTAATCCGGCAGCTGAGGTGATATTTGGCTGGAATGAAAGTGAGGTGGTGGGTCAGAACATCTCTGTATTGATGGGGGATAATGACCGGGATAAGCATGATGGATACATCAAGCAATATAAGAAGTCACGTGCTCGAAATGTGCTAGGTAAAGGCCCAAGAGAAGTGGTCGGTGTTAGAAAAAATGGTGAAGCATTTCATATGGAGCTTGCGACCAGTGAGATGATTAGTGCTGATAAACGTATCTTTATTGCAATTTTTCGTGATGTCACTGAACGGAAAGTAGTAGAGAAGAATATGCACACCTCATACTGTGAGCTTGAGTCCGTGGTTGATTCTCATACTGACGACCTGACAAAAGTGAATAAAGAGCTGGTTAAGGCCCGGGATGATGCCTTAGTTGCTGCTCGCAGTAAATCTGAATTTCTGGCGATGATGAGTCATGAAATCAGAACACCTATCAATGGCGTGCTGGGGATGTTAAGCCTTGTGCGTGATACTGATCTTAATGATCTCCAGTATGACTATATAGAGTCAGCATATTCATCGGGAGAGATATTGCTCGCGTTACTCAATGATGTGCTGGATCTATCTAAGATTGATGCGGGTCATATGGAGCTTGATTATAGTGATTTTGATATTTATCAGGCTGTCGAAAAAGCAGTTCATATTACCTCTAAAACACTCCATGATCATGACATAGAGCTAGCCTGCTTTATTTCTAAAGATGTACCTCGCTTTCTTAATGGTGATGCTGGGCGTCTGCGCCAGGTCATATCCAATCTGGTTAGTAATGCCGTTAAGTTCACAAAGAAGGGGGGTGTCTCGGTTTCTGTGTCGATGAAATCAATGACTGAAAACAGCTGTGAAATTAATTTTGAAGTGCTTGATACGGGTATTGGTATTGAGGAAACGGACATAGATAGAATATTTAATGAATTCTCTCAGGCGGACAATTCTGAAAGACGGAATTATGGTGGCACTGGGCTGGGGCTATCTATCTGCAAACGATTTGTTTCTATGATGGAGGGTGAAATTTCAGTTACATCAGAACCGGGGCAGGGGAGCTGTTTTTCATTTACAGCTAATTTTAATAAATGTGGCGAATCCTCTCTCAGCGTGGACCTTAATTCATCTGAAATTTTACTTTTGTCAGATCACGAAGTGATTAAAAATAACTTCTTTACGCAGTTAAATGACTGGGGATGCAAGCTTCAGGTTATCTGTTCGGATGATATATTAAATAATTTTGAGTCAATCGCGCTAAGTGGCAATGAAATTGTAGTGCTTGAGTTCGCCCCTGCATTGTATGAAGACTTTATGGCGCATCTGAATGCGATTATGACGGTGCTTAAAAAGTCTGCTATTAAGACTATTATCGTTGAGAATGAAGGTATCAGTTTAAGGCCGTTCATTAATGAGGGTGATGATGGCCAGGTGCTGGCACTTAGCAGACCGGTATTGCCCGCTGAATTGCTCTCTAAGATAGATGCGCTGATTGGGACTAAAAACATGAGCTGTATGGATTATGATGGCGTGCTTAGCCATCAGGAAAATAAGGCGGATAGCTTATCTGGGGTTTCAGTATTAGTAGCTGAAGATAACATCGTTAATCAAAAAGTGATAAGCGCTATGTTAAAAAAACTTGGGGTTATGGCGGATATTGCCAATAACGGTAGCGAAGCCATCGCGGCTTTATCCAATCCAGATCATACGTATCAACTGGTATTAATGGACTGCCAAATGCCCGAGGTCGATGGTTATGTCGCCACACGACAACTGCGCCGTCTGGAAAAAGAGAGCGAGCAGTCAACCCGTATTCCTATTATCGCAATGACAGCGCACGCGCTACCGGGTGATCGTGAGAAGTGCATGGATGCTGGCATGGATGACTATATTACGAAACCCATTAACCTCAATGTCGTCAAGACAGTCATTGAAAACTGGTTGTGATAACGGGCGTAATACTCGGTATTTCTGTTGGCTTCATCAGCGCTATATTGAATCAGCAAGCTTTGTTATACTGCCCAGCTTATCAGGGCCCCGATAGCTCAGCTGGATAGAGTGGCCCCCTCCTAAGGGGCAGGTCAGAGGTTCGAATCCTCTTCGGGGCGCCACTTAAATCAGGCAGTTACCTCCATCATATCTGGCATCGTTGTTCATAATCAGTTGTTTTAGGGTTTCATCGTCACATCTCTTGCCGGAGAAAAAACGATCAGCCTATAGATGACTGGCCGCTTTTTCTACCTGTTCAAGTTATGCACTTATTAGTTGAATCCAGGAAATATTAACTGCGTGTATTTATATATAAGGAAATCCCTACAGACATTGAGGTAGTAATATGTCATAAGAGTCTTACTGTATTGACATAGAAGTAAGCTGCTATGGATCGTTTTGATCGAATCTACTCCCTGCACCAACTGTTTGTAAATGCTCGCCATCCTGTTTCACGTAAGGTCCTGGAACAGAAAATGGAGTGTTCACGCGCGACGATAGAACGCACGATAGAAGACATGCGGGACTATCTCGGTGCGCCGTTGAAATATGACCGTAGCGCTAACGGTTATTTTTACGATGAAGCCGATGGGGCCTATCAACTCCCCGGGTTGTGGCTCAATGGCGATGAGCTTAACGCCTTGCTGGTGGTACAGGAGTTGCTCGGGAATTTGCAGCCCGGTTTGCTCGATGAGCAGCTAGCGCCGCTCAAACAGCGCATCAAAGATATCCTCGCATTAAAGCCACTCGGTGGTGGTGAGATAGGGCGGCGGGTGCGAATCTTACAGATGGCCGCACGTAAGGTGAATAACACAACCTTTAGTCTGCTCGCCTCAGCATTGGTGCAGCGTGAGCGCGTAGCCATTCACTACCGTGGGCGTGGCCGTGGTGAGACGACACAGCGCACTATTTCTCCTCAGCATTTGGTTCACTATCGGGATAACTGGTATCTCGATGCGTGGTGCCATGAACGTGAGGCATTACGCAGTTTCTCGCTCGACTGCATTGTCGAGGCCCAGCGCCAGTCAACGCAGGCCACCGATGTATCAGCGGCAATACTCGAAACTCATTACACCGGGGCCTATGGCATCTTCGCTGGTGCTGCGATAGAGCATGCCGTGTTGTACTTTACAGCGGAACGCGCCCGCTGGGTGGCTGATGAACAGTGGCATCCTGATCAACAGGCCTGCTTTCTTGATGATGGTCGTTATGAATTGCGTATTCCCTACAGTGATCCGCGTGAGTTGATGATGGATATCCTCAAATATGGGGCGGATGTTGAGGTGGTCGCGCCGCTGGCGCTGCGGCAGGCAGTGAAGGCGGCGTTGGTGGCGGCTGCAAGGCAGTATCAGGAATAAGTAATTTCAGTTTATGAGCAGCCTCCCTCATCGATTGAGGGTGTGTAGTGGCTATGATTGCATTATCCACTGTCGCAAAAGTCACTGTAAAGACGCGGCGGGGTACTGATTCAGCATTCAGCCATATGATGGTTGTATTGTTAATTGTATGGGGTGTGGGAGTTTTGGAGTGAGTGTTGGGGTGATTAAAGCTAAGTAGCGGGAGGGTAGATGGACGATTTATCACCGAGTGACCTAAAATGCGCACAGCACTATAGGATGATTTTACGAATTGTTGGAGATAAATAATGAGTAAATATGAAATATCAATGGAAATATCTGGGCCTTTTGCCATGTGGTCACGACCTGATACAGGTGCAACGCCTACAAGCTACCCAGTGCCTACTTGGTCAGCTGTGAAGGGAATATTTGAATCAGTTGCATTTTTTAATGATGCTAAAGCATGGATTCGACCAACCAGAGTTGAAATTTGTAAGCCGATGGGTAGTGTGGGTGGCGAACTGAGTTTTCAACGATATACCAATAATTATCGTGGCCCGTTGAAGGATAAGAAGAAGGTTAATTTTCAATTCTCGAGTTTAATCTTGGCTGATGTCTGTTATCGAATTTATGGTGTTGTCGAGAATGGTAGTGGCCAGCATCTAAAAAATGGTAACAACCCCTGCCATGCTTTGGAGGCAATATTTAATCGCCGATTAAAACAAGGCCAATGCCACAAAACACCCGCGCTTGGTTGGAATGAGTTTGTGCCCAGTTATTGGGGGCCACTTCGTGACAATGAATCTCTGCCTGATGCTACTGAAGTTGATACTGAAATTAATTTGGATTTGGTGTCGGTGCTTAATCAGGTTTTCGACAAAGCAGTGAATGGCCAGTACAAACCACGATTTCAACAAGGAGATGAAGCATGGATTAAAAAGGGGGGATTTCATTATGCTGAATGAACTCTATTCAATTTGTCAGGGGTTGGAAGCTGCCGGGGAATCACCAGTAATCAAACATAACGATATTCAGGCGCCTGGTATGGGCACTACGTTTCGGGTAATGCTGAATGAACGTGGACAGGTAACCTCGGTTAAATTGATGACCAGAGAGGAAAAACAAAATTGTTGGTCGCTGGGAAATGGCAAAAAAAATCAATTTCCAGCTATTAAGGTTGTATATCCGCTGTTGGCTGAAGGACATGCGGATTATCTTGCCTTGAAGGAAGAAGTCAGCAATCCTAGTGAAGCTGAATATCGTGAATTGATTGAACGTGTATCGCAACAGTATTCAGTTGATTTATCACACATCAGTATTTGGCCGAGTTATCGCAAGCAGGTATTGGCACGTAAAGACTTGTTGGCAGGTATTGGAGATTGCGAGGCGGTTTATCAGCTATTTGATCGATATAGCCAAACGGAAACAGGGATAGAGATACTTGAGCAAGTCGCCAATCTGTTGATTGGATCGGCTCTACAACAGGGGGTGGACATACTCAGCTTAAAGCATATCTGTATCTTACTATTTGGCGATGATGTGACACCAAAAGGTCAAATTAAAGACGGTAAACGGATCACACTAATGCTTGATTGCTTTCCTCAAGCGGACATCGATATCTATGCATCATCCAGAGTTAGAGTAGCTGGTCTTTCGCAGGCTTTATTCACAGCCGAGTCGAAAATCAACAAAAAGACCCGAAATGCTGAATGTGCTCTAACGGGAGATATCGGACAAGTTGTTTACGATATATTTCCGAACGAAAAATTGAATGTAGTAGGGAATACGGCGTTATTTGCTAAAAATGCAACCACCAGTGGGCCCACGGTTAAACGATATGATACCTCAGGCGGGGCGGCTTTTTCAGTGTCCGACAAACTCAGTCAAAAGCTGGCGGCCAGTATCTCCTTTATTAATTCGGAAAAATTCAAAGATAAAACCTGGTCAAAGCTGCCCTCAACTCTTGGTACGTCGCCCAGTTTGTTGTTGGCCTATTGCAAGGAAAATTGGGAGCTACCGCTTACCCCATTGATTACTGGAGAGACGGAGGTCGATGACTTTGATGATTATCTCGATGCGACCGAATCGGTATTAGCATCGTTCAGAGGCAATGATTTGAGCCTTGATGCGGTAGTTGATTTTACTGAAATAATCGTTTTGGATACGGCTAATCGTAAAATAAATTTCAGCACAACGGCCAAAATTCGGGAATTAATTTATGCTGCAGAACAGTGGAAGAAGGCTTGCCAAAATTCACCCAATTTCAAACTGTATGCCTTGGTACATAAAAATGAAAAACAGATGTGTCCACCTTGGCCAATCAGTCCACAACAGGTGATGTATTTGTCCCGACAAAAATATATACAAGATGGCAGCAAACCGACAAGTCTACCCGGTATCAGTTTTTCCGATGTGATGAAATTATTTCTTGGAAAAAACAATCAGGTATTGGCAAAACGCTGTTTACAACGTATTGCTGAGCAATATCAGCCCTTATTGAACTACTGTGCTTTGAGTCGATTGCAGAGGGTGTTGCAGACCAAAGCCCATGTAAAAATCGACCCTAAAAATAATGCACAAGCCTTGAGCGCAGTCACCTTGATGTCTGTACTTTTATTTAAAATTGGACGAACAAAGGAGATCTACATGAAAGACTTTTCCTTTCAACTAGGACAGTTATGTTCCGCGATGGATGAACTGCATATTGGTTATTGCAAGAGTGAACGCAAAGGGGATATTCCAAATACCTTGATCGGTAATCAAGTGTACGGAATGGCCTTGCAAAACCCAATTAAGGCAATGGACTTCATGGCCTCTCGCAGAAGACCCTATGATTCTTGGGTTAAGCGAATGATGGCTAAAAATATTCGACCGGAAGATAAGGCGATAACTGCGGCTATTTTTGCTCAAATCTGGATGAGTAAACAGGCTACGTCGATAAATGAATTCCTGGCTAGTCCTATAGCTAAATCTGATACTTACAAATCAGAGCTCATGCTGGGTTATTTAGCTGGTCGTCCGTTTGAGAAAAAAAACACATCAAATAATAATCAGGGAGAAAAATCATGAATGCACCTTTTAATCGACATGTAGGACTACTGGTTTTAGATGTCACTATGTCAAACCCAAACGGTGATCCAGATATGGAGTCAGAACCGAGAACTCGTGAACTAGATGGCCTAGGGATGATCTCGCCTGTCTCGCTAAAACGTAAGTTACGAGATTTGATTGGTGGAGAATCAGAAGTTAATTCAGAAGTTAAAATTTATTCTGAAGTTTTTGAAGAGGCTAAAAAGAAGCTAAGCCTTGATCCAGATAATTTTAAAATTCTTGAAGAACGTGGTCGTGATCGGGACGCCATAAAGGCGATGGATAAAGCTGAATTTATGCAAACCTTTTGGGATGCTCGCATGTTTGGTAACACCTTTCTTGAATCATTAAAAGATTCAGAATTGACTAAAGAGCAAAAGAAGAAAAAAGACGATGGAGGTTATGCTCATCTGATTAACACAGGTACAACACAAATAGGCGTGGGTATGTCGATAGCACCCATAGAGGTTGTTAGAATGACCAACACCAACAAGGCAGGTGTCGAGAGCGATAAAGATCGCGGCATGGCTCCTTTGGCATTTCGAGTTGTACAACATGGCATCTACTGTATGCCTATTTTTGTAAACCCGAGTATTGCCAAAAAAACGGGAGCAACTGCTGAAGATTTGGACTTGCTAAAATTTATGCTGCCTTATGTTTATCAGCACACTGCTTCAGCGATCCGTCCGCAGATTTCGGTTTTACACGCTTGGTTCGGTGAGCATAAAAACACCCTAGGTTCCTGTCCAGAGCATTTATTTATCAATGCCTTAACGCCAAAATTAAAAGCAGGGGTGACACAACCGACATCAGCCAATGATTATGATATTCCAGAGCGAGATGACTTGGGTGATTTGCTAGATCGGTTTAAAGATGTACGTGATTTAGTGAACGAATAATGCATTACCTTGCTCATACACCTCCCAGGGAAAAGCCGGAGCTGGAAGCTCACCGGTATGCGGATCATATCGATGAGGTGTTGAGTTATGGGCTTGCTTTATTTGAATATTTATTATTGTTTTCTGAACTGGCTGAAACAGAGAAAAATGAACTGAGGGAAACCTTTAAAGCAGCGCTGATGTTGCATGATATGGGTAAATTGGATGAGTCGATTCAACGAATATTTCGTGGCGAAGACTCGGGCCGCTTGCCTATCGATCATATTGAAGCAGGCGTTGCTATTGCCGCTGAGATGGAAAATGAACTGTTGAGTTGGCTAATTAGAGGTCATCATGCCCCTGGTTTGCCTAGCAAAAAAACAGAAAAGTATTTTACCAAGCAGTTACGAGAAAAATTTCAGCTTATTTTGTCTCCTTACAGTTTAAGAGGAGGGCGTCATCATCGAGATAAACTTACGGCAGATTTTGATAAGCACAAAAAGGCCATGGATATTACGAGTGAGAGGATTGAGACTTATAAACAACGTCAGATAGAATCCTGTGGTCAATGGCCACAAGTTAGTTTGAAATTACCCTCCAGTAGTTTGACACCTCGTTTGATGTTGTCTTGCCTAGTTGATGCAGACCACGGCAGTGCAGCTTGTTACAGTCAGGGAGAATTAATGGTGTCTTTTAGCCCTGCGAAAACCCGCTGGCAACAACGTTTATTAGCTTTAGATCGCTATATTGAAAGCGTGATTGATTCGAGCAATGACCCTCTTAGTGATCGTAATCAAATGCGGGGTGAATTTTATCGACGCTGTTTTGAGGGGGAATTGTTCGACTCTCGCTTAGTTGCCTGTTCAGCACCAGTAGGCTTAGGAAAAACAACATCGGTAATGGCTTATTTACTTCGCTGTGCAATTAAAGATGATTCCAGCCGAATCTTTGTTATTGCCCCGTTTTCTAACATCATTGATCAGACGGTCAAGGTTTTACGCAAAGCAGTTGTGTTAGAGGACGAAGATGCAGCATCGGTTGTCGTTGCGCATCATCATAAAGCAGAGTTTAGCAGCAAGGATATGCGCCAATATGCAGCAAGCTGGCAAGCGCCAATTGTAGTCACTACAGCGGTTCAGTTTTTTGAAACGCTCGCTGCTTCTAATCCCTCAAAACTTAGAAAGTTACACAATGTGGTTGGTGCCGCGATTTTTATCGACGAATCTCATGCCTGTCTGCCAGCTGAGCTATTAGATGTCAGTTGGTATTGGATGAGACAGCTGGCCGAAACTTGGCGATGCAATCTGGTTTTTTCCTCAGGATCGATGGTCAAGTTTTGGCAAGATAGCTACTTGGTTAGTGAAGGCATTCGTACTTTGCCAGACCTCTTGCCTGAATCGTTACAAGTAAAAACACAACAAGCTGAAGGACAACGGGTTATTTTTGGGCGAATGGATAAAGAACTAAAACGTGATGAACTCGTTGAACGATTACAATCGGACGAGACCTGGGGAGAGTATATTTATCAGAATAAGCCTTCATGTTTGGTGATTTTAAATACTGTGCAATCGGCAGCGGTTATTGCAGATACGCTGGCAAGAAGCCTAAATGATAAAAAAAATGAATTATCCAGCAAAATCGTTTTGCATCTGTCGACCGCTTTAGCACCCAAGGATCGGGACAGAATGCTGAAAGAGGTGATCAGCAGGCAAGACGATAGTGACTGGGATCACCGCCCCTGGTACTTGATTGCCACTAGTTGTGTTGAAGCAGGTGTCGATTTTGACTTTGCCATTGGCTTTCGAGAAAGCTGTTCGGTAACGAGTTTTTTACAAGTGGCTGGACGAATCAATCGTCATGGAAAACGAGCTTTTGGTCGATTATTTGATTTTAGAGTTTTTGCTGAAGATGGTCTTAATCATCATCCTGGTTTTGATGAGTCATCTGATATTTTGAATCAACTGTGGTTAGAAATGACTAGCGACGAAATAGATAGCAGCGAGCTTTGTAGTAAAGCTATTCGCAAAGAATTTTCTCGATTCCCCGCGAAAAAGACCAAGTCAGAATTGTTGTTATCGGAAGAACAGAAACAAGGATTTCAGGAGGTATCGACAGCTTATCGAATTATCGATTCCGAAACGGCTACCGTGATTGTTGATAGCAGTTTAGTTGAAAAACTTGAAATGGGTATCCCTGTGAATTGGCAGGAAATTCAGGAAAACTCTGTTCAGCTCTGGATGACTAAGATTAATAAATTGAAGTTACGTGAAATTAACGGTTGCCAGAAAGATGATATCTATTCATGGATTGATACTTATGAATATGATGCTGATTTCTTGGGTATTATGGGTGGCATTTTGCAACCAGAAGCCTTTTTTAAAGAAACAGGGGGAGTTATTTGATGCCCACCCCACTCACCTCCCAACTCATCATCTATCAAACCGAAGACGGACAAATCCGTCTTGAGGTTTTGGTTGGAGAATGAAATTGTCTGGCCTTCACAGAAGCAGGGTGAAAAACGAACCTTCATCAAGGTGGTGACCGTATGAAAAAACTCATCCGTAACTCCACCGCTGAGTTCCTGATTTTTACCACCCAGGCGGGGGAAGAGAGCATTGAGGTTCGGGTTGAAGATGAAACCGTCTGGTTGACTCAAAAGCTGATTGCCGAACTGTTCGGTGTGGATGTTCGGACGGTTAGTGAACATTTACGAAACATATTCAAAAGTGGAGAGTTGCAGGTGGATTCAGTTATCCGGAAATTCCGGAATACTGCCGCCGATGGAAAAAATATCTGACACAATTCTACAATCTCGATGCCATTATTTCAGTGGGCTACCGCGTCAATTCCAAGCGTGCCACTCAATTCCGCCAGTGGGCAACTCAGGTGCTTCGCGAGTTTGCAATCAAGGGTTATGTGCTGGATAACAACCGCCTGGAAATGGTTCATTTATCCCCTCGTTCCCACGCAGGAGCGTGGGAACGAGAGATCAGATTTTGACAAACTACTGGGACAACAAGAGATGTTAACGGATCAATATAAAGAACGTGACAAATGAGCGATGATACGCAGACCCTCATGCTTTCTGCCCTCCAGCACTACGCCTACTGCCCTCGCCAGTTTGCGTTGATCCATGTTGAACAGGCCTGGGCAGATAATCGTTTTACCGCAGAGGGCAATATACTGCATGAGCGCGTTGATTCCGGTGTCGCAGAACAGCGGAAAGGTACCCGCTATGAGCGCGGTGTGATGTTGAAGTCTCAGCAGTATCATCTCACCGGGAAAATGGACTTACTGGAGACTGTGTGCCCTTTGGGTATTGAACAAGGTGATCTACCAAAATACTTCCCAGTAGAATATAAACGTGGAAAACCGAAGGTGGAAGACTGGGATCGTGTGCAGGTATGTGCACAGGCGTTATGCATTGAAGAGATGCGCGATACCAGCGTGACCGAGGGGGCTATCTGGTATTGGGAAGTGCGCCGACGAGAAGCCGTTCAGATTGATGATGCATTACGGGCGATCACGGTTGCCGCCATTGAAGATGCTCATGCTATCTTAGCCTCTGGTAAAACACCACCGCCCACAGACAAAATCAAACGCTGCCGTGCATGCTCGCTGGTGGATTTATGTGAGCCTGATACCTTTCGACATGATCATTCGAGACAATATACTGAGGCGCTGTTTACAGAATCGACAAGGAGCGAGTCAAATGGAAACTGATATGACCCTGTTCGAGAATTACCAAATACGGCGGGTATACGATGAAGAGACGGAGCGTTGGTGGTTTTCTGTAATCGATATTGTACAAGTGCTAACCCAGCAGCCAGATCATCAGGCAGCCAGAAACTACTGGAAGGTATTGAAAAACCGGTTGAGTAAAGAAAAAAGTGAAGTGGTTACAAATTGTAACCGGTTGAAAATGACAGCCACTGATGGAAAACAACGGCTTACAGATGTCGCCACCGCTGAAACTCTGTTACGCCTGGTACAATCTGTACCCAGTCCCAAGGCTGAGCCGATCAAACTTTGGTTGGCCAAAGTGGGTTATGAGCGAATGCAAGAGATGGCTGATCCAGCCAGATCGCTTGATCGTGCCAGAGAGACCTGGCAAAAGCATGGTCGTAGTGAAAAGTGGATTCAGCAACGTATGACGGGGCAGGAGACTCGCAACAAGCTCACCGATTACTGGAGTAATCACGACATCAAACAGGGTGAAGAATTTGCCATTCTCACTAACATTATTCACCAGGAGTGGTCCGATGTAAGTGTGAAAGAGCATAAAAACCTGAAGGGGTTAAAGAGCCAGAATTTGCGGGATCACATGAGTGAGGCGGAACTGATTTTTACGGCGCTCGCCGAATTGTCTACGCGACAAATTGCTGTTAGCGAAAATGCGATCGGAATGGATGAAAACTCAACAGCAGCTAAGGCTGGTGGTGGGATCGCAAAGAAGGCGCGCAAGGAGTTGGAAGCAAAAACCGGGAAAAAAGTGATTACCTCGGATAGTTATTTACCTGCTACCCGTAATAAGTCGATCAAAAAGTCTAGCCTAAAGAAGGCTGGACGTAAGCGTGCTTCTGGCAAGAAGCCATGAAAAAGTTACTCAACACCCTCTATATCACTCGACAAGAGAGCTACCTGCATAAAGAGCGGGAAACCATCGTAATCAAACAGGATAAGGATAAACTAGGTCAGTTTCCTGCGCTCACGATAGGAAATATTCTCTGCTTTGGGCAGGTGTCAGTATCGCCTTTTCTAATGGGGTTTTGTGGGGAGCAGGGGATAGGGCTTTCGTTTTATACTGAATACGGCAAGTTCCTGGCGCGAGTGCAAGGTAAGCAGAGCGGTAATGTACTGTTGCGGCGTGTGCAGTATCGATGGGCGGATGATGAAGAAAAATCGGTATCAGTTGCACGGCTTATGGTGGCTGCAAAAATCTCCAATGGCAGATCTGTATTGATGCGAGAGATTCGTAATCATGGTGCTAATCCATCAATAGAAGCGGCTATTAAACATTTAGCAACGAGCTTACGCCGTGTTCGCAATGCGAGCACTGTGCCGGAGGCGATGGGGATAGAAGGTGATGCGGCAAATCGTTATTTTAGTGTATTCGATGAGCTGCTGCGAGGTAGTGGTTTTGTTTTTAGTGGGCGTGTGCGTCGACCTCCGACTGATGAGGTCAACGCATTACTTTCATATGCGTACACGTTAATCACGCATGAGTGCGCATCGGCATTGCAAGGAGTTGGCCTTGATCCCTATGTCGGATTTTTGCATCAAGATCGACCTGGCCGCCTGAGTCTGGCACTGGATCTACTGGAGGAGTTTCGCGCCCCGTGGGCTGATCGCTTTGTGCTTACGCTGATAAATCGTCAGCAAGTGAAACCGAAAGACTTTGTAACAGAGGCGAGTGGTGCAGTACGATTGACCGATGATGCACGTAAGGCATTTTTAACCGCATGGCAGGAGCGCAAGCAGGTTGAGATACTGCACCCATATTTAGACGAGCAGGTAGCCATCGGGTTATTGCCTCATTGTCAGGCGATGTTATTGGCAAGGCATATTCGTGGTGATACTGAATATTACCCACCTTATCTGGTGAAATAGAAATGTTAGTGTTGGTTACTTACGATGTAAGCGTATTGACAAAAGATGGACGACGTCGGCTACGAAATATCGCTAAAACGTGTGTTGATTACGGTATTCGTGTTCAGAATTCAGTATTTGAATGCGAAGTCGATCCTGCACAATTTACTGTTTTTAAAAACGAGTTGATTGAAATATATAATCCAGATGAGGATAGCCTCCGTTTTTATTTCCTGGGTAAAAAAGGTCGGCATAAAGTAGAGCATATTGGCGCAAAGTCAACTGTAGATCCTGTACGAGATGCCTTAATCCTTTAATCGCTAACCTTGAGTTCTCATTAAACTTCAGTGAGGTTAGCGGGGTAGTTAAAGCATTGATGTGAATCCATTATGATGCAAACATACTGCTAGAAAGTAACATCACTTGTTCCGATTAACCTGGGTTAGCGGATAGTTGGGATTTGTTCTTTAAAAATTAGTAAGTTAGAATTAAGCAGTCGCGCCTTCACGGGCGCGTGGATTGAAAC